>MDTD01078986.1_pt1 | contig 84755 bp, 58 predicted proteins | sample 811221 | NCBI WGS metagenome assembly MDTD01 (sample SAMN05326646, study PRJNA326480) | marine metagenome | isolation source: seawater | place: Pacific Ocean: South West | collected 2011
CAATGTTCCTGAAAACATTCAGCCAGATCTTTATTTTTCGCCAGTACTTCCGGCACGGCGTGTAACATCACCAGTTGACGGTCCACTTCGATATGCTCGTATTTTTCAGCAAAATACTTTTTTAATAGTTGAGGCAATATACCCGCAAACCATGGATAACGCGTACGACTTGAGAACTCCTTCATATCAACAAAGCGTTCGATCACGTAACGGGCCTCAAGCGGCGGCGAGAATACATCTTTCAGAGCCTGAGTAAAGATGGCGACCTCTTCTTCATTCGCTTCCTTTAAAAAGACACGGACGTAGCCACCTGCCTGCTCTCCCACATAAAGATGATCAAGTAATTCAGTACTACCTTCCCACTGGATCAGTCCTGAATCACGCAATGCGGCAACAATCACTTCTGATACACTTTTTGTGAGTGACTCCGGTGTCCAGGCGGTCGTGTCACCTGTAAAGGGTGGAAATCCCAGACTGGTACCCACTCGCTCGATAGGAATTTGAATCGATTGAGCAGCCTGTCCCTTAAACGGTTCTCCAATCCCCCACAATTGGTAATTCCTTGCTCGATTCCCTGCACGCTTTAGCATTTCTTCTGAAATCAATGTTGCGACTCGTTCGACGCCCCTAGGCTTGATTTCAGTAAATGCCGGATGCACGTGCCCAACGCCCTTTTCAATCACACCATCATCGGTCACACCGTAAATCCGAGTATGCTTCTTGCAAAACCGCTTGTAGTCGGAAAGCCCTTTGAGAAACTCGGGAGCCAAACAAACGACATCCCAATTGTGGGCAAGCTTCTGAGGTGCATCTGAATCAAGCCGAATAGAACGCCCCCTAAGTTGATTAACACTCATCGATGTTGTGACTGAGGTCAAATCAACAAGCACATTAATCTTGTTGGCATCCCATCCTTCACCCAGAAGCCCACGTGTTCCGACCAGACACTTGGTATAGCCAGCCTGAAAAAACTCGGTAATGAGTTGAATGTAAACTCGGGGTACCCAATCTGCTCCTCGCGCCTTTAACAGACGGTAGCCATCCTGAGCTCCCCAACGCAATTCAACCTCATAATCTTTTTCCTGCAACCACTGTGATGCGTATTCATGAAAGACTAAATATAGATCATCATCCACCAACACGGTGGACCCGGTCACCAGGACTGGATCAAGCCGGTCTGTATCTTCATCCTGAAGAAGCGTCCGGAAGGCAGCGACCGCGCCCCCTACTTCACTGTCTAGGATATGGCTGACTTCAGGGTCAACTGCGGAGGTTTTTTCATAATCACAGACGACCACCGCGCGAATCGAATCCCCCAACATCTCCTTTTCCCGTTGCAAAATTGGGATTAACGCCTGCGCCTTGCTTTGAGAGTACGCCAGTATCCGGTTCACAGGCGACGCACATCTTTGATTCCCAGTTTCAGTAATTTGCGTTCCTAAAAGGCGTAAGTGCCTTTTAATCCGGCCGGCCAATTCAAGGTTCTGTGCGTTATTGGTCCTCATTAAATACAAACGGACGTACGGATCAATCACGGGTACACAATACGCCAAAAGATCTTCACATTCATCAACTTGTTCTTGCGATAATTCGCGAGCATTTCTCGGAAGTGCAACATCGTCTTTTGCCAATAACACTCTGGCCGCCCATGCAAACGAGGCAAATCGTTTCTCATATTCTCCCCAATTGCGTGCCGGGCGAAGCGGCAATTCCATCTTCTCAAGAGTCTGATAGGCCCATTGATTTAATGAAAGCCGATCCTCTTCGGAGCCAACATGCTGTAACACATCCAATAACTCCTGCATATGCTCGCTCGTATTGGAGATATACTCCAATTCATCCGCGGTTGGCCGCACAAAGTAACACAGGTCTTTATAGGGAGCTAAGAATCCATCTTTGATGACTGCCGGGACAGGCACATCATAGTCAATCTGATCTAATAGCGATTCGTAAATCGACCAGTCTTGAGCATCCGCTTCTTCCGGATCCGGAGGAGTCGCTGTTAAACCTACAACCACCGGGTCATCCAGATACTCTGCAATTCCATTGAGCACCCTTCCCCAATGACCCACCAAATGATGACACTCATCCAGGATAACTAACTTAACTCCAGCCTCGCGAAGACGATGCAAGTTTTCGAGTGAACTGGCGTGTAACACAGACAACGCATCATTACCGCGAGTAATCTCTTCTCGGATTTTCTTCGTGTAGTATGCCAGTCGTTCCTGGAAATAATCTGGATTGTGTTCATGAAGATCTCGAATCCAAACTTCGGCTTCCTCTTCCGTATGCGCCTTTTCTTTTTCCAGCAACGATTGTTTCCAAAACTGTAATGCTTCGTCACTTAAATCATTACCGCCTCGGGCTGGCATCGTTACAGACTGATAGGTCAGTGATGTAAAGAGCCCCGGCTGTTTGGGGTTGGACGAGAGCAGTTCATCCGCAATAGGTTGTCCATCCTGTTCGAATAGATCCATCCGCGCAAGCCACTGTGATTGAATCGCTGAATTAGGGCTCAGCACGACAGCTGGACACTTAAACAGCTGTGCCCACAGATACAAGCCGGTTACCGTTTTACCGGAGCCCGGAGGAGCATTGATATAGAGTTTGCGTTCTGCCTGTGCAAGGTGAGTCTCAGCTACGCGCACAACATCCATTTGGCTTGGACGTAATGTACTCTTAAAGCTAATCGCGGGAAATGCCATAAACCAACCGTCTCTCCTATTGACGGTTCATTTTAACCACAATGCCGCTGAAACCCCAATTACTGCGGCAAATTGAGTCCTGGCGGCAGGTTTGATCCGCCCGGCAAGCCGCCCGGCAAACCACCAGCTCCGGCAGGTGGTGCCTCAGGCTCATCAGTTTTTTCTCGAATCAGCTGAGCACGATCAAGACGCAGTTTGTCGTATTGAGGCCCCGGAATGACATAATACCAAAGGGCAAAACGACGATTTAAATCGGCGGCCTTTTCCTGTCCCTCTTCAAGTTGGCGTTCGTAATTTTCTAACTCGGTCGCGTAACTTTGCTGCGCGATTTTGAACTCATTTAGATCTTGCTCATATTGCAGCTTCAACGCTTCCAACTCAGCCTCCGGATCTTTCTTTTCCTCTTCCACTACTTCACTCTCCGACGCATCTTCTGGAGTTTCAGTAGGATTTTCCTGTGGAGCATCAGCTGATGCTTTGTCGTCAGTTTCCTGTTCGACTGGCTCCGCAGTTTCTTCAGCGGGGGCGTCGTTTTCCGGCGTAGCTGCACCGGCTACATTTTCATCGCCATTACTTGTTTCGTCATCATCGCATCCAGGAGCCGGAGATGTGTCTGATGATTCAGCGGCAGGGTCTTCTTCACCAGTTTCATCTTTCCCCGACTCTTCCTGAGGACCTTCTGGATCCTGCAATGCTTCAGGCTTTTCTGGTTCAACCGGCTCTTCAGGACGATCCCCTAAAAGAGATTCATCGAAAGATACTCGTACAAAGACATATCTTCCGGGTTGATTCATTGGATCGAATGCTTCCTCGGCCTCAGGGGCATCATCAACGTTGGGCTCAAGAGCAAGTTGAGTATCCAGTTCTTCTACGTTTTCCGGTTCATCTTCCGGCTTTTCCTCTGATTCGGCTTCCGTTTCTTTAGCCTGCTCTTCCTCTGTAGTCAGTCCAATCTCTAGCTCATCCTGAGAGCCGGCAAAGGCTCTACCAAAATAAAGTCGATAGACGACACCTTCATTGGTTCCTGCTTCCAGTTCGCCCTGTAAAGCTAACAAGGACATATCATCCGGAGCGCCAGACTGACCCGGCTGCAAACGAAACCCTCCACGCAACAAATCCTGGTTGATTCCCTGAACCAGGTTTTGGGCATATTGGTTTCTCTGAGGTGCTGGCTGTGCCAAAATCAGCTCCATGTCCAATGCTAAATCAGCAGTCAACCCGGCTCGTTTGGGCCGCACTCCGGCGATCTCAAAATCATCCAACGCAGACACGATGTCCGTCAAAGCATCAGCATCTACCTCCAGTGCCTCATCTTCCAAACCTTCAAGCTGCCAGTCTTCTGAAGAGCTTTCACGACTGAGCACACTCAATTCTGTTTCTGAGAGAGTCCCCTCGTTTTCATCCACCTCATAGTCAAACACTGAAATTCGCTCAATATTGGTACCCTGAACTTCCAGCAGATCTGTATTGATCCAGTCACTAAATTTAACTGAAAGGTCGACATTCGACAGAGTGGTGATGTAGACTTCACTTTCACTCGGTGACCGCACATAGTAATCGGACTGTTGCCCTTCCACTTTGTCACCAATAATGATGTCCACAGCTGCTTCAGTTTCTCCATCCTGCAGAATCGTAACTCGGCTACCGACTCCTTCTATGTCCGACACACTCAGCGTATCCTGCCGAGGATCAACCACCCCATAGTTGGCATGATCCTCTTTCCAACGCGTAACCATTGCTCCACGTTTAATTCCCATGACCGATGACGCCGTACGCCCAAGTCGATCCTGCGCATCGGCTGGATAATTATGATGCGACGGAATGACCCACTGTTGGTCAGCATTACGCTCCACCCTAAATTCCATCGGTCTACCCTTTTCAGCGTCAAAAGCAGTCACCTGAAGAGACACAGCCATGGTCGAGTCAAAATCCTGAAAGTAATTTTCACCTCGTTTACCGATTTCTTCTATTTCAATCGAGCCTCCGCCAAGCCCACCAAAAAATGTGAGCAGCAATGCTCCGACAGCCACACCGGCAAAGATGTTGGTTACATTCCAGCCGGATTGTGCAAGATTTGAATTACTCATGATCAATACCTTTTCCTGCTTCCTAGCGTCGCCTTGTCGCGACAACATTGTTCTTTTCTGAAGAAACCCGGATGATCAGCATCACGATTCCTGCTAACAGTGCGGGAATCGGTGGCGCCCAAATGGCGAGTAAGCGATAAAACGCCTCAATCGATGCGACTTCACGGTTTGTTTCCATTTCAATCTGACGAATGATATCGTTCTTCTCCTGCTCAATTTGAGCCTGAGCCAACGAAAACTTCTGTTGTTCATCCTGCTGTGCCTGTTGCAACATTTGACGCTTGGCAAGCGGATCCAAGGATTCATCTTCTTCGATTTCCTTGACCCGAGCTGAAAGTCGCTCTTCTGCCTTTTCCAGTGCTTCTTCAGCCTCAGCATCCGCTTCCTTTCGCTTGTCTTCTGAAACAGTAAGGAATTCACTCTTTTCCAGTTCAACCCGAGTCAGGCTTCGGTGAGCAGGGCGTCGAGATCGCAAAGCAATAAAATCACTTTCACCTGCTAATGAATCAACAGCATTGAGTACAAAAGTAACGTTATCAAAGGCAAAATCCAAATTGCCAAACGTACGTTCCTGAAAGAAGAAGTCTGAGATCATATCCACGTCGGCGACAAAAATTGCATTCGCTTTCACTTCGCCATCTCGCTTGACCCTGGCTGCCACCACATGATCATCTGTATCAACCTGACGAACCGGGTCACGAGCAGGGCGTGCAGCGGCACCGCCGCCCATCATCATCGCCATCGATGGACTATCATCCACAAATTCGGCCCATTCCAGTAGTCCCGAGTTGGGTCCCGTACTAACCAAGGCCGACACTTCGGCACCTGACACGGTCGAATCCTTTGCGATCGAACCTGCATAGATTGCAACCAATTCCTGCAAACCGGAACTTACATCATCCACCAGATTGAAAGCGTCTTCATTCCCGCCTTTGGCCGTCAGGAATAGATACTCCGCCGGCAGGGCAGAAAATTGAGGATGGGGATTACTTACATCAAAAGCAACGCGATCATACTTCCATTGAATCCCCAATGTATTCAACAAACGCGTGGCCTGTCCGCCATCAGCTTTAGGCTGTGGAGGAGCTCCACCTCCCATCATGCCCATCTGCCCTCCGGGGGAGGGTTTAGGTTGTCGCGGCGCACCGGTGACACCAAACTGAGTCCCCATGGCCATCGGAAATGGGTCATCAAAGATCAAGGTTGGATTGCCAGCACCGACGTGCGTTACCAGATTGTCCATTTGTGGATCAGTCAACGACGAAGGCATAACGGCCACCAAGACATCAAAGTCTTCACTATCAATCGGAGCATCTGGAGATACAGACACCACTTCGTATTGTTTTTTGAGCTCCGTCACGATCTGCCACTCGTTACTTCCGCTAATTACATTCGCATCTGTGTTAAGCACACCAACCGTTTGACGTTCTTCCTGTGCAACCGTCTGTATCGACCGAGTCAATTCGTACTCGACGGGAATACCTTTTCCAAAAAACGGGATAACCACTTTGTCATTACTACTAATGACTACCGCACCGAGAAATACTTCGGCCTCTTGTTGCCGCCCATCCACTTCGGTCATCAGTTGCATTGGCGTAATGCCAAAGTGTCGAGCCTCATTCGCCGCTTCGCTAAACGGTTCCACATCAACGATTCTCACGTCAAGCTTTCCACTACTTAGCTCTTCGAATTGACGCAGTAATCCGGAAAGTTGCTTACGTGTCTCTGTATACTCTCGCGGGACTTCCGGGCTGAGGTAGGCCTGAATTTCAATTCTGCTATCGGATTCGATGGAATCCAAAATCATATGGCTTGCCGGGGTAAGGCTAAAGAGCTTTTCGGCCGTCAAATCGACGCGAATTGCAGCTACTCCAGCCCAAATTGTCACACAAACCAGCACAACAGCCAAAGACACCGTCCGAATCCCATACTGGACCCCTATATCTGCCTGTTTGCCTGAAGCCCATAAGCGTTTGGACATCACGACCAGATTTAGATAAAGCATAACCGCGGTCAGACTAACGAAATAAAGCACTCCATCAAATGGCACGACTCCCATGCCAAAATCCTGAAATTTACGAGACAAGCTAAGCGATTCAATCGCCTCTCTCGCTCCTAAGAAACCAGCTGCTGTATCAAGGAAAACTGGAACTCCACAGAATGCAATCCCGAGTACAAAAGCTACGGTCATGCTAGTAGTCAGCATCGATGCCAACATACCGGCAGCAAGTAAAGCGCCACCTGCCAACCAATATCCAAAATAAGTTGATGCCAGCAGGCCAAAATCGGGTTCACCGATGAAGATTAGAATAATGACATGCGTCATGGATGAAAGTAAGGCTAAAGAATAGACCGCTAAAACGCTTAGGTACTTCCCTAGTAAAATTTCCAGGTTGGTTGCAGGTAGAGTGTAAAGCAACTCATCCGTACCACTTTTTCGCTCGTCCGCCCAAACACCCATCGTTAGCGACGGAACGAAGAATAACAATAACAGAGGGAACCACTCTGTTAGTTGATCTAATACGGGCTCATTTGCTGTGAAGAATTCAGCATCAAACCCCAAGGCGCCGCCAGCCACAACAAATACCACTATAAACAGGTATCCAAGTACTCCTGAAAAGTAGCTGGATAGATTACGAATCAAAATCGGCCAGATTACACCAGATCGAATATTCATTGATTAGTCCTTATACCCTTCGGCATCAAAATGGTGATGCGAGTTAACTATTAGACGATGTCAAGTCTCGGAAACGCTCTTCCATGGCAGATCCATCTGTTCCCAATTCTGAGGTAGCTCCATCGAACACAATCGTACCATCATTAATGAGAACGACTCGATCACAGACAGCATGTACTTCCTGCAGAATATGGGTCGATAGCAGGACCGTCTTTGTTTCGCCAAGCGTTGTGATTAATTCGCGAACCCCATGCACCTGATTTGGATCCAAGCCACTCGTTGGCTCGTCCAAAATAAGAACATCAGGGTCATGCAAGAGTGCCTGAGCCATTCCAACTCGTTGACGATACCCTCGAGACAGCTTGCCGATCGCTTTTTCCCAAACGTCGGAAAGCATGCAAGTACTACGTACATACTCCATTCGTTCGGTGAGGACGTCAGCCGGCATTAACCGAGTCCGTCCTACATAATTCAGGAAAGACCGTGGAGTCATTTCAGCATAAAGTGGACCGTTTTCAGGAAGGTATCCTAAAATCTCTGCGGCCTGCAAACGCTGATATGAAACGTCAAAGCCCCCTATAAGCGATCGTCCTTCACTGGGAGCAAGAAATCCCGTGAGCATCTTCATTGTCGTGGATTTTCCAGCTCCGTTGGGGCCTAGAAATCCACAAACCTGTCCGCGAGGCACGCTGAATGAGACGTTACGTGTAGCTGCAAATTGGCCGTAGAATTTACTTAGACCAACAGCTTCGATCATGGCTTGCTGCTGAGTTCCAGCGTCCTCTGCCTGATTAGCATCACTTTCTGAGGTCGATTCGTATTCCGCCATTTCAATCACCTAATGTTGGATAATATAATCACATAGATGGATAGTAAAAATGTGATTTTAGTCACGCCGATTTAACATGTAAAGTTGTGAAACCCGTATAGAAAACGAGGAATTTTCAACGGAGTTTCCCCCAAACTTCTTCCAGCACTGAGAATGTGTAAGGATCGTAAATCTCCAGTTCTGCGGCAACGAATGGAAAGAAGTCATTGCGATAGAAATATGCCTCTGTCGCCTCAGCAAAAAACTCCTTCTCATTGGTGGTGCCATAGTGCTTTACGGTTGCTCCGGTATACAGAAGTACCTTCTGATATTTCCCGGACGCCATGGCCCGGTCGTAAGCCTTCTTAACCTCGTGATGATCAAAGCCCAGGATCTGATCATGATAAGAATGTGCCAATTCATGCAGGATTACAGCTGGGTGTTTCAAAATCTGCTGACGTGACAACAGAGAGGCAGCCCGTGGTAGGTGTACTTTTTTATGCAACCGTGGGTCATGACCGTTGTCACGCAACCAACCGGCTCCCGGATGATATTGCATCGCACCTAAAGTGGGATGATGGCGTTCCAGCCAAATTTCCAAAGTCTGCAACGTCTTCAACTGCTTTTCAGGTACGAAGATCTTGATACGTTGCAAATGATTCGCAAGCATCTTGATCGCATCTTTGCCTAATTCTGCATGCTGCCCCCCCAACAAAGATGGATCCACGTGTACGGTCCAGCCTTCCAAGTCCATCTTAACCGGATCAAATCTAACGCCTGAGGCTCGTCGGTTCTGACTGTAGACCCATTGCCATAATTCCTGCGAAGCAAAAGCATCTTTCCAGCTATCGTGACCTCGCCCTTTGATTTCTGAATATTTCGGATTCCCTCCGGCATTTCCCAATGCTTTGACAATAGAACGGGAACGCTCCACCGTAATTGCAGTATCTTGATCACCATGCCAAGTCCAAATCGGCAAATGGGCAATTGATGCCGCCAATGTGTTATCCGCTCCTCCACAAATGGGTATCGCTGCAGCGAAGTAATTGGGACGACGTTGAATCGCATCCCACACTCCATAACCGCCCATTGACAATCCCATGACATAGATTCGATTCAAGTCAATTTGATTGGACGATTTAGCCACAAACGCATCTAGCAACTCAAAAAGTGACTTCATCGAATTGGAGATAGGAGGCATCTTGTGTGACTTTGTCGACCAGGGGACATCGACCCACAGTTCGTCATGAGGAACCTGTCCAGCAAGAATGTACGATTCAAATCGAGAGGTTATTCCAGCTGCTTCAAAGGCTTTGATCGCGCCCGCATCTGTCAACTCACCTTGGTTATCATCGCCTCGTCCTCCAGCTCCATGCAGAAATAGAAGCAACGGGTACTTCTTATCGGCCTTGACATCACTTGGAGCACGATGACGATAGTTCAAAACATTTCCATCTTTACTTTTCCAAGTGGCTGCCGAGTATTCATCCACTAGGTCATCCGCAACGAGCGTGGTAGTCACGAGTGGCGCCAATAGCAGCCAGCAAACGCTTAAACGGGTGAATTCTCTCATCTGTTGAAGTCCTATCGAAGTGAGGCCCAGAGTAATTTGGCCAACAAGCCAATTAAAGTGTCATTTGCCAACTATATATGAACAAACGGTAGCAAAGCTTGAATGTACCCCGTACCGAGGTGGAATGCGAGTAGTACGAAGCCTAATCCACAGTCCAAGTCAGCGTTTTCATAAACTTCGATGCGTACTATAATAACAACCAGAAGGCGATTCCTTTCAACTCATTATTCCCACCAACAACCCCACCTCAGCTAAGTTCTAATGCTCTTAAACCGAAGTTTAGTATTTTCTTGTGCAGTCTTCGTTTCTGCATCCATTACATCTCTGGTCAATGCACAATCTCCTCAGCAGGTATTCGTGAAGGATATCCAGCCGATCATGCGTACGTATTGCTATGATTGCCACAACGCTGAATTACAGGAAGGAAAAGTGCGTTTAGACAACTTAAACCCAGATTTGATCGGGGGCCCGGACGCCCAACGCTGGCACCATGCGCTGGACATGATCAACCAGGGAGATATGCCTCCTGAAGACGCAGAACATCCTGATGAAGCGACACTCGAGAAACTGACCGACTGGATTCAGATTGAGTTAGTGAAGTCTATCAAGGCTCATCGAAACTCTAATCGAGTGGTTATGCGGCGTATGACACGTGAACAATACACCAATACGTTGCAGCAACTGCTGGGCATTGATGTTAATTTTGGCGATGCGTTACCTGAGGATGCTAAATCAAAGTCAGGGTTCACCAACAATGGGAACGTGCAACAGATCAGCCCACTCCATCTCGACTACTATCAAAAAGTCGCCCGAGAGGCGTTGGCACAGACCATTTTCACTGAGAAGCCCCACATTACCCGCTATAAAATCCAAGTCGGTCTGGATATTGGAAAAGAGCTACCAGGAGAAAAGAAATCCGGCCAATTCGGAGGTTACGTTTCACAGCCGGTAAGTAATAGCCACATAATCCCTGACGTACTCAATGAAGCCGGTGAACCAATCTTTATTGACCCTGCCAGCCGCCCTTCCCCTTACAACAACATTTTGCACAATCTAGGAATTGGGATGCGAGGTTCGGATCGTAGTCGTTATGCAGTGGTTGCGGATGGCATGCATCTCGACTCAGCATTTCAGCATGTAGAAAGAGCACCGGGCGCATGGCACGCGCCATCACCTAACCTGAAAATGCTGATCCGTCGTGACTTCCCAGTTCAAGGCAATTTCGCATTTCGAGTCACGGCTGCTAGAACCTCAGGACGTAACGCTCAACTTCGCAGCACTTATGGCAACAAGGACCAAATCACCAAAGTCACTGATACCAAAACAGAGAAGCAGGCGGGAGCGTTTTCCGTCAACGGTGGTGATGCCTACAAGCTTGAACGATCTGTTTTTGAAGATGGCAAACTAATCAACGAAGAAGGGCAGAAACCGGGAAATAACCGTACCGCCCGTTTCCGGATCCGACCTCCTAAAGCCGACTTGTACCACGTGGAAATTATCCGCAGTGCACTTAAGGAGAACACTGAAACGGAACTCTATATGGAGTTCGGTAACCGAGACAACCGAATCAACACAAAGTTCAAACTGGAGCGAGAACCGCGTGATGCCGTACGGATGTGCACCCCTCTGGGGATCGTCGCTTTGGAAGACGGAGAAAACGAAGCCTACTTCCGCTGGAACGGCCTCGTCTCAATCGACGAAATTGTATTCACTCCCCTGACGGCCAATCACAAAATCCGTCAAGAACGAGCCGAACAGGTAGCCAAGGTCGAGGCGTTGAAACTCGTCAATCAAAAACGAACCGCCGTACTCCAAGTATCTCTTGGCAATCGAACCGACGATGGGCAGGATTCTAAGACCTTCGATCGAATTCAGGAAATCAGTACTCCACTCGGCGAGTTCGAATCCTATCAATTTGTCGGACGTCTAGAAAATCTCCCTACGCCACAGCTTGACCTAAATGAGATGACTTCATTGTCCAACATTTTGGTTCTCTCTGTCTGGAACGGTGACTTCATCAAAGACAAAGCAAACTCTGGCTCATCGATCATTGTTAAAGAAGTCGAATTTGAAGCTCCTTACTTCTCTCAGTGGCCTCCGCAAAGCCATACCCAGATCTTCATCGACTCGCCAAACAAAAACAATCACGAGATCTACGCCCGTGAAGTGCTGGAACGATTTATTACTCGTGCCTTTCGCCGGCCAGTCACTAAAGATGAATTAGACCTGTATTACAATTTCTGGTCAGCAGTGCGGTCAGATTATTCCACCTTTGAAGGTGGTATTCGCGAAACGCTGGTAGCAGTCTTATGCTCACCCAATTTCATTTACCTGGCCGAAGGAGACACAGAGAAGAAGTCCAAGCGACAACGGGAATACGAACTGGCCTCTAAGCTGTCCTATTTCCTATGGAATGGCCCACCGGACCAACGTCTCTACGAACTGGCAAGCAATGGAAAATTAGGAAGCAGCCTCAAAGGTGAAGTCACACGGATGGTTCAGGATCCTCGATCCTGGAATTTCATCACCTCTTTTTCCAGCCAATGGCTCAAACTTTATCGCCACAATGAACAGGCTGTGGACATTGGCCGCTACCCTCAGTTCACTCGTTTTATCAAGTCAGACCTGGAACTGGAAACCTACCACTTCATGAATCACCTTCTCCAGGAAGATCTCAGCATCTTCAACATGATCGACAGTGAATTCGTTGTGGTGAATCAAAACCTGGCCGAGTTTTATGGCATTGAAGATGTGGAAGGAACTGAATTCCGTGTAGTCCCAGTCTCGGCAGATCTCAATCGTGGTGGACTCTTAACTCAGGGTTCGTTCCTCAGTGGACACTCGGACGGAACACAAGCTCATCCAATTAAACGTGCCGTCTGGATGATGGAGAGAATCCTTGGTGAGTCTCCTCCACCGCCTCCGCCAAATGTGCCAGATCTCGACCCGAAAGATCCCAATACAAACAAACTGCCCATTGCTGAGCAATTGGCTCTTCACCGGGACAATGTCTCATGTCGAAATTGTCATAAAAAGCTGGACCCCTATGGTTTAGTGTTCGAAGACTATAATGGAGCAGGACTTTTGTCGACTTCGCCTGGATCCAACCCTAATACCATCGTTCAGTTGCCTGCAGGGTCCGAAGTGACTGGTGTTGCCGGAATGAAGAAATACGTTTTAGAATTCGAGCGTGAGAAGTTTGCCACATCACTGGTCGAGCACCTCATGACGTTCGCTCTAGGACGTGACATGTCTTATGTTGATGAAGAAGAGATTCACACCATCGTGGTCGCTGCCATGAAAAACGGTGGCTCCTTCCAATCCACATTACAAGAAATTATTACAAGCCCAATGTTTCTGCGTAACTAGCAGGTAAACTTAATAATAGAGAAGAACTGATTAACGGACAGTTCAAAGAACCTAAGAAGAAAGAACAACGATGAGTCGTAAATCCTGGCACTTAGACCGACGTTCCTTCCTGACCGGAGTTGGCGTCAGTTTGACACTTCCTTATCTCGAAGCAATGGCTACAACAGCTCCTTCGGTTACGGATGTGCCTAAGCGATTATGCTACATGTACTTCCCCAACGGCTGTGGTATTCCAAATAAGGATAAGACGCCTGAAGAACATAAACAGTGGAGTTGGTTCCCAATGGGTGAAGGTAAAGATTTCACCTTCACCAACACACTTTCCTGCATGGAGCCACATCGGGACGACCTCACGGTCATCGGTGGTTTAAGTCATCCACGCTCACGTCAATTGCTTGGTCACCTTGCTGGAGACTCTTGGCTGACAGGCGGTGACGTCGGAGCCAGCAACTACGCTAACAACATCTCTGTCGACCAGGTCGCTGCTCAACAGATTGGCCAAAACACTCGCTACAAGTCGTTTGTACTTTCGGCTGATGGTGGTGTTGGTTATCAATCCCGAGTTTCAACGCTGTCCTTTGATGACGCAGGAAAACCGATCCCCTCGGAACATCGACACCGTGAAATCTTCGAACGATACTTTTCACCGAACGGTGGAGCGGCAACAGCCGAACGCCGTAAAGAGATTGCCCGAGGTAAAAAGATCGTTGACCTGATTCTTGAAGACAGCAAACGGCTCAATCGCAAACTTGGCAGCCGTGACCAAGCTAAGTTGGATGAATTCCTGACTTCACTCAGCAGTGTAGAAGATCAAATTAATCGCAACGAATCTTGGCTCGACACCCCAATGAAACCCTTCAATGCTGATCACATTAATTTCGAAGTCGATGCCACGAAGAATCCAACCAACTACATCCGTAGCATGATTGACATCATGGTACTCGGATTCCAAACAGACGTCACTCGCGTCATGACTTACATGATGGCTCGTGAAGATGGGATCGGTTTCGGCGACCATTTCCCTCGTTTGGCCTGCGGCATTAACACTGGCCATCATGGCCTTAGTCACTCGTCGCAATGGGAAAACTGGAGTACTTATGACGCATGGTTGGCCAGTCACTACAGTTACATGATCGACAAAATGAAAAACATCAACGACGAGCATGGACGATTACTCGATAACACTTTAATGCTCTTTGGTAGTGCCTGTAGCACCACGCACAATGCCCGCAACTATCCGTTATTGCTGGCTGGCGGGAAGAACTTTGGTGTAAACCATGGTACTTACGCTCGTTACGATGACTCTGTTCCGATGAACAACTTGTTCGTAAGCATGCTGAATGCAGTGGACGTAAAAACAGAACGTTTCTCTGACAGTGACGGACACCTCAAAGGTGATATCTTTACTACCTAGTAACGATTGCACTCAATGACTACTCAATGCCTCTCGTCACAGTATTCTCTGAGACCGAGAGGCATTTTTTAATCCCTCTTAGGTTCACGGTAAAACTATGAAAACTCAAACTGAAGAGTTATGGGTCAATGTACCCGAACGCAGAGCCATCGTCTCTATTCATCGCGATGTGGAACGCATCGTACGGGAAAGTGGAGTCGAGGACGGATTGGTTTTAGTCAATGCCATGCATATTACCGCCAGTGTCTTTATCAATGACAATGAAACAGGACTCCATGCCGACTACGAACGCTGGCTGGAAGAGTTAGTACCATTTGATCCAGGAACCGATCCGCAACAGGGAGGATATCTTCACAATCGTACTGGCGAAGACAACGCGGATGCCCACCACAAACGACAAATCATGGGGCGTGAGGTCGTCGTAGCAATCACCGATGGGCAACTGCACCTAGGTCCCTGGGAGCATATCTTCTACTACGAATTTGATGGTCGCCGGCGGAAACGCATCTTGGTAAAAGTGCTAGGCACGTGATGAACATGTGCATCATACCATTTTGTCGTTTAAACTATCCGGTAACGCTGAATCCACTTTCAACACAAAGGCATAAACTAATGCGGCATTTGCAGCTCTCTCTGCTGACACTCAGCATTCTCACATTCTCCACTTTATGTCAGGCTGTGGAACTAACAGCAGGTGCTGCGAAAATAGACATCACCCATCCAGCCAAGAAGCTGGTAGAAATCCCGCTTCACGCCCGGGCATTAGTCCTTAAAAGCGAAGATACTGCGCTTGTGATCGTTACGATGGATGTCGTCTCCATTGGCGAAATTGGATCGATCCCGGATGACTTCCAGAGCAATGTTCGCGCCCGCATCAATGACAAGCTTGGAATTCCCACTCAAAACATCATGTTCAACGCAAGCCATTGTCATGGGACACCTAGTCCCAAATCAGAAGACCTCACCGTTCAGGTCATTCAAGAGGCTTATCGTGAGCTCGTCCCCGTTACGCTCTCAGCTGGACGCGGTCATGAAGACCGTATTCAGGAAAATCGCCGGATGCAGTTAAAGAATGGGGGAGAAATCGATGTCCGTCATGCTTACTCCCTGCCTCCCAATAAAGCGATTCTCTCCACCGGCCCTATCGATCCTGAAATTGGTATTTTGCGGGTCGATAAACAAAACGGGGACACACTGGCCGTCCTCTTCAATTTCGCCTGCCATCCCATTCAAGGGACCCCCGTCAGTGCAGGAGACACCTCGGACATGACGGGTTACGCAGCACAGGTCATTGAAAACAATCTTGATGAAGGGACGATCGCTCTTTTCGTTCAGGGTTGTGGGGGAGACATCAATCCAATTGCCTACAAAGATGTTGACCACCCCCGCAATGCCGAGACACTTGGAAATCTGCTGGGCCTAAGCACGCTAAAAGGCATCCGTAAGGCCAAGGCCAGTGATGACCAGCGACTACTTGTTATCAATGAAACACTGTCCCTTCCACGTTCCAACCTTGCCCCTCGTATCTCCGAATTGGAATTGTATCGTGAAACTCTAGTGAATAGCTTTCGAGGAACAACCCTGAATTTACGTCAATTTATTCACCTAACCAATAAGCACAATCTTTCCCCTGATGCGCCCTCCTACCATATCAGTCGTTATCTTCATGACAAAAAGCTAGGACACCGATATCTCGAGTTAATGGACGCGAATAACCGTCAAAATATGAATAGTTATTTAGAGAACATTTACCGCATGGAAGAACTAACTCGAGTGAATGCCAATCTTCGCCTATTGAAAATGCATCAACAACAGAATGTGGATGCTGGCAAACGAACGATAGACGTAGAAGTCATGGCTCTGAGACTCGGGAGTTTCGTGATGATCACCTTTCCCGGTGAGTTAACTGTCCCTATTGGACTCAGGATCAAGGAGCGATCACCCCACCCCAATACTTTCGTCGCGGGATACACCAATGGCTACATCTACTACTGTCCGACGGCCGAGCAACTTAAAAATGTTGGAGGTGCTCAGGAAGACAGCGACTGCATTTTAGATCCCGAATGGCAGGAGCTGTTCGAGATCAAAGTGACAGAATTGCTAAATCGACTGTAAGCGAAATGCCCCCATTACTGTCCAAGCCATCAGACTAGCCGTTACAGATTCCAACCACGAGCGGTTGCACTCTGGGAAAAATTCGCTTCCAAGCAAGCCTCTTCCTTTAGAAGCCTTAGCGTTGCTCGGCCGGCGGTAGAGGCACTTGTTTCGGTCCGGTGAGGTACAAAAACAAATCTCTGATCTGTTCGTCGTTTAGCTCCAGCAACATCCCTTCAGGCATCATCGACTTATTCGTAGGAATAATTTCATCCACTTGATTCATTTGCAGCTGCACTTCGTCATTTTGTGTCTGTAGTTTCAAAAAGCGATCGTTTTGGTGCGTCACAAAGCCACTGTATAGCCGTCCCGAAGTTGTAATCACTGTTGTCAACTTGTATGCAGCATCAATTTCTGCACTCGGATCCAGTAGATTGCTTAATAGATAATCGACCTTTATACGACCTGAGCCCGTCAAATCTGGACCGACACGGCCACCTTCCCCAAACAGCCGATGGCATTTGAAGCATGTCTTGTAAAACAACAGTCTGCCTTGCGAAATATCTCCCTGACTGAGGTACTCTGAGCTTAACAAACCTCGCAGGCGACTAATTTCTTTCGCCTTTAAATCCTGTTGAGATCCAACGGGCCAAATAGACTCGAGTTTCTTATCAATGTCTGGATCACTAAAAGCTCTCAACTGCTCCAGAGAAAAAGCGTTAACGACTGATTTATCAATCTCTCTGGATTCAATCGCAGCTAACATTTGTAAGGCTGACGACCGCTGCGTAACCAACACCGTCACTGCATCCGAGCGTTGGTTTTGATCAAAGTCACCAAACACCTCTAATAACATCTCTGGTGTCTGCTCATTACTTAAACGGACGAGCTGTTTCAGAGCTTCACTCCGCAATTCGCTTCCGCCGAATACCATTTCATGTAACAGCTCTGTAGTCAATCCACCCGGGATCCCCGCCAGGGCTCTCATGGCCTGCTGTCGTTCGTCAAGTTCTGAAAATTCATCCCCCAGCAATCCTCGCAAGCTGTCTAACGCTCCTTCGTCTCCGAAGATTCCTGCCAGGCGAATGATCTGTGAACGCAGGAGGTCGTCATCTGACTTGACCAGTTCCCGATAGAGTGAGCCCCAAGACTTGGGTTCGGCCTGCAATCCCCTTCCGTCCAGAGCTTCCAATACCCCGGTGAACATATCCTGACGATGCCCAGCATAACCATGGATGGTACGAATGACATCTTCCAGTCCAGGCGTCTCACCTTCACACGCTCGACGCATGATAAACCGTTGCAACAATGGACTCACTGAATTCGTGGCGAGCTGCAAGAATCGATCTCGATCGACAGTCTCAAGTGGTTCAATCGCATACCAAACCATTAATGTAAGCATCTCGTCTTCTATCAACGAAGATTGACGCACCATGGTCTGTGCCAAGATCCAGCGATTCTGCAAAGACATCTTTTGCATCGCACTGGCAATCTCCAGCCGAACTGCGTCGGAGGTATCCCGGTATGCCAATTCTACAAGCCTACCTTGCAGTCCTAGACGCACTACGCCTTCCAGGGTAATGTCTCCAAAACCGTCCGGTTCGCCCTGATCGAACAATAATTTGACAGCCCATTTCCGGACATGGTCATAGCGATGATGGGTTAGTTCCTCCAGCTGCTTCGCGGATAACGCATTCATTCCATAGAGCGTCCATAAATATCGCAACGTTTGAACTTCTGAAAGACGAGCGTTTTCGAAGCGTTTTCGAATCTGTTCATGGGTCGCGATTGAGAGTGACTTCTGAAGAGACCGTTCCTGCAAAATGCGTCTGGCATGACGAACAAACCATTCGTTCTTATGAGTTAACAACTCAACCAACTGTGAATCTACCAGTTCGTGCAGATCGAATGGTGCATGTTTGATTTCACCGTATATCATCTTATAGATACGACCGCTGGTTCGATGGCTACCGTCATTATCATGGCACTCTCCAAAATCATGCCAATCGGTAATATAGACACCACCATCGGGCCCATATTTAATACTTAGGCCACGAAACCAGTCATCGTTAGCCATAAAGAGGTCATCGGCGTGCTTGGCCACATACGACGAGTCGTGTGGGAGCAACATCTCCTGATTCACTCGAGCCCCGTGTAGATTCAGCGTGAAAAGTCTATCCCGATATTTGTCCGGCCAATTATCGCCCATGTAGATCATTGCGCCACAATGAGCATGACCGCCTCCCGCAACACTATGTGTCTCGGTGGTCTCCCGAGAACTTTGCCAAGTACCACCTCCCCAATGTAAGTGATCCGCGTGTGACTGAATTCTCTGATAGACGTAGGGACTATTCCCTTCATTTGCCCGTCGCTGGCAGTACATCCCCGGAACAATGTGCCACAAGTGAGCGATGACGGTATTAACAGTAAACAAGTCCCCGACTGCATTAAAATCCGCTCCCCACGGATTTACCATTCCATCGGCGATACGTTCGAACTTATGGGTGATCGGATGCATTCTCCACATTCCTCGTGAAATCGCCACTCGATCTTCCTTCGGCGTGCCGGGCTTTCCGACCAGACTCGTTGGATTTAGACCGATGGCACCATACAACCAGCCGTCCGGGCCCCAATGAAAATTATTCAATACGTTGTTACTGCTCACCTCGAAGCCATCTAGAATGACCACCGGTTCGGAATCAGGCACATCATCTCTATCACGATCTGGAATAAACATCAATTCCGGAGTATTTCCCAGCCAGATACCTCCATGGCCAAACGCAATTGCGGTGACGTAACGTCCTCCCTCCCAAAATGTTTTGCGACGATCGAATTGTCCGTCTCCATCCGAATCCTCAAGGATAATGACACGATCACTGCGGTTATCGGGATCATATTCCGGGTGCGAGTAGTTTTCGACGATCCACAATCTTCCTCGGTCATCAAAATCAAAGGCTATCGGCCGCCGGATATCGGGCTCGCCGGCAAACAGAGACACCTTAAATCCATCGGGCACTGTAATTCGTTCGAGAGATTGCTGAGGTGTTAGCGAAACATCATCGGGATTTTGAGAGTTTTGTACTCCATCAGGCAAATCCGTTTCTATTGCAAAACAGATGGAAGATATGGACAGTAAAAAAAGAGCGAATATTGGAGTGAGAATTTTCATAATCAAATTCTAGCACGATCAGCAGGGAATTGAGAGAAATACACCATGGCGGTACGATGGATAAATCAATCTTCCCCGTCCTTTGTCTGAAAATAAGCATCATGCCTAAACTGACTAGATTTTCCTACATTGTCTTGCTGTTCCTAACTTCTTCGGTCTTGGCCAAGACTCCTTACGAAGTGCAACCTCTGTCTAAAGAACTCGCCGAGGAGTATAAACTTGACACATCGTTCTATAAAAAAGCAACGTATGTACAAGACATCCTCATCGCCACGTCAGACAAGGTCTCTGATTATGCTCATTTGGAAGCAGCATACCTGTATGACCAAATTATGTCGTCGATCGATAAAGAAGTGGCTCAACGTATTCGTGACCGCCGAGTTTTGTGTATCTTAGTTGGCCATGACGAACTCACCTCGCAAATTCCGCAGTTCAAATCAGACAAGACGGGCAAGGAACTAGACTTTTACAATTGGCGTAGCCGTGGATTCCTGACCAAGGTGGGAGACCGAAGCGTTGTATTGTTTGCAGAAGAGGATGTTATGGAATACGAAGGCGGAATGCGTCTCGAAAGCATCCTGATTCACGAATTCGGGCATGTGGTTCAGTTTGCCGGAATGAGTGAAGCGCAAGTTCAAAAGTTAACCGACGCGCATGCCAGAGCCAAAGCGGTAGGTATCTGGAATGACGGGCGAGCTGCTCAGCGATATCGACGAGTTAAAAGCGTTACACCGGTCAGCCTACTAGAAGCATTGGTCAAATCGTTTCCAGATCAATCTCCTGAACTAATCAAGAAATGTCTCAATGGCGGTGACATCCTAGTCAATGGAAAGCCCACAGACTCTAAGGCTCAGGTCACTGTCGAAGATAAAGTTTTAATCGTATTTGGTGGCCCTAAGATTTGTTACGCTCAACGCAACAAGGCCGAATACTGGGCCGAAGTCCTGCAATGCTGGTACAACACGAATCGCACCATGGATCACGATCACAATCACATCCATACGCGTGAACAGTTACGAGTTTATGCCCCTGCCGCTGCTGCCTTATGTGAAGAAGTACTTGGAAATGGTAAATGGAGATTTGTCTCACCACGAGACCGTGCAGGGAAGAAACACCTGAAAGGTTACGATCCTTCGGCTGCTCCCAAGGTGTCTCTACTACCCCATATCGAAACGGCGGCGTATGACTATTACGACAATTACTGGAAAGACTTCTGGCAGAGACTGGCAGATAAGCATTTAGGAAAATAAAAAACGCTTTCGAAAACAAACTAAGACGTATAATTAAAAAGACTCGATTGTCGCAGGGGAATTGACAATCGAACTCATCAGGAACAATTGATTGATGAATCTTCAATTTCGAATTATTGCTTGGTCTGTTTGTGCGGCTCTTCCCGTCACTATCGGTTGCGACGACAAATCGGAGACAGCTATCGTCGAGAATCTTCAAGTCGAACCTGTCGTTTTCCTCGAAGACATTCCTGAACACCCTCTTTCACTTCCGCAACAAAGTGAAACGCATCAGGATTTGTCGCAATCGCTGGCATTACTTTCAAATTCAGTTAGGCAATCCAACAAGGCCACTGAAGTGAATCGCCGCCAACTACCGATCGCCCCGACTGTTAATCCAGGGGGATTTTACGGCGATGAAAAAGAATACCAGAAGATGATGATTGTGGAGGAAACACCTCTGGACATCGACCGAATCTCAACGGACCCGACGACCAATGCGGATTACCAACAGCTGATGGAAGAGGAAGTAAGGTTATACCCAGACGACTTTGATGGGATTTATAGCTGGGCTGGACCTGAGGTGGAGGGGTATGAGGAAGTCATTAAGTCGATGCCTGCGGATGACCCAACTTACAGGACACCTGAACAAAAGGAAAATGATCGTCTATTGGTGGAAACCGATGTGACAGACGAGTATTTGGGATACCACCGTCGGCGACAGGAGTTTAACCGAAAGGAACGTGACTCCAAGAAAGACGCCAAACCCAAAATCCCTAACATTCAGGAATACATCCGTGCCAAGCGTAATACGGCATCCTAGTCCGGGTCGTTAACGAACTTCTTATTGACGGACGTAATACATCCGTCCATCTTCGGCGCCACCCAAATAATCGGGGTTTCCATCTCCGTTAAAGTCAACGACCGTCGGGCTCGTTGTATGTCCGCGAATGTTCCTTTCAACCAACGGACCAACATCTTCGAATATCCATTTGCCCGACTCCGTTTTTCGTTGGAGCAGTAAATTTGCATTGGTTGAATTCACCAATAAATCCTGCTTCCCGTCACCATTCCAATCGGTAAGCCAAATTTTGCGTCGCCCACTGCCCCCAGCCTCTCGGTTATTCAGCCGTAAAACCCCAGGCCCCTTATCAATGACACCGTGTCCACTATTAGTGACGCTATTATTGAGCGAATAAAACACGCGTTCAGGCCCAAGCAAAGACAACTCACCATCTTGTCTTACGCGACGGAACCAAGACAAATAACCTTCGTGATCCAACATCACTAAGTCTGTCAAACCATCCTGATCCCAATCGACGGCAACAGGTGTTGTCCTCCATTGTGTCACCAGTTCATCTTGCTCTGGAGTCCACCACATCCATCTTGGCTTGAGTGGCTTATCTTTCCACGCAACGGAGATCCTGGCGGGAGTGGCGAATTTAGGGGATTGCCGAGTTCCAATATTCCTTAACAGTTCAATTCGGCCCCAAATTCCATTTACGAGAATGTCGTGAAGCCCATCATGATCCCAGTCAGCAATACTGAGCGTGGTATATCCCCATTTAGCTTCTGCTGGCCCCTGAATACTTCCATTCTTTCCAGCCAACACGCGAAATACTTCTCCGCCAGCCTCGAGCCGAAACGGGGCGGCCCAGCGGGGTGACTCGACTCCAGCTCCACTCAGGTTTTCAAACACCTCAATGAATCCGGCTGTATTCCCAGACACGATGTCATAATCTCCATCGCTATCCCAATCGAAGCCGACAGGTGTGGCTAAAGCTCCACTTTTCAAAGTGTCTGCTTGCTGCTGAAAATAAACAGGTGACTTAAAAACTGGAATCTGTTCTTCAAGCAACCCTGTATTTTCGATCAACGCTACTCGACCATCTTCATCGCCAACTACAAGGTCGACATCCCCGTCGGAATCCCAATCTATGGCTACCGGAACAATCATCTGCAATTCCATTTCCAACGGCCCACCATCGGCTGTTTTCAATGAGATGCCACGAGCATAGACCGGCTTAGTCCGAGAGCCAACATTTTGAAAGTAGGTAAATCCGTCGACGAACTCACCACACAATAAATCAAGGTCGCCATCCCCGTCAAAATCTTCAAAGTTTGGCGAGGGGCAGCCATAAGTGTCCAAGTGTTTCCCTGCTGCTTGCACCTGAATGGGAACGTCGGGATACACGGGCTCGGCTGTCGACCCCTCGTTGATAAACACAAAGACAAATCCATGGAGTTTACCGTTGGTCCATTGTCCATTTTTATCCCAGGCATCGTCCCAGCCGTAGTAACTCCAGTCTTCAATCCCACAGACCAGATCCAATACGCCATCTCCGTTATAGTCAGAATATCGCCACTGATTATGTCGGACTTTCGGACCATTGGTTGCCGGCCCCTGATGCTTATACCATTTAGCCGAAATCGGCAGCGTCTGAGCTTCGGCCGTCCCTTGGGTAAGAAATGAAGTATATTCCTTCCCGGGGCTAAGCACTCGCATCCCCTGACTAGTGTAACTCGGCATGACATAATGAACTGTCGAACTAAGCTTTTTTGCAGGCTCAAAAACCGGCATTTTATTTTCTGACGTTAATCCTGTCTTATTTTCAAAAAACCACACTCCGTTGTGAGGTTTGTCGGGGCATGAGACAAGCAAATCGAGATCTCCGTCACCATCTACATCCGCAGGAACGGGCCAAGCCCAAAGCCCAACCCCCAGGTCAACGACCAAGCCCGGGTTATTATATTTGAGTGGTTCCACATCCTGTGAGTTGACAGGAAAAGTGAAGTAGAAAACGATCGCGAGGGTGATTATATTTTTCATCCCTTCATTATATAAATGCCACGGTTAATTTGTTGCCATCAGCTAGGGAATAGACGAAAATCACGTAACCACTTAGTAACTATCGGGTTTAAAAACATGACTTCACGTAAACTAAATCGCCGGCATTTCCACCAAACCACTCTTGCCGCCTCTACTATTTTCACCGCGCCTGCAATTCTTCGTGGACGCAATCTTAATGAAAAACTCGATATTGCTGTCATTGGCACAGGCGGGCGAGGAGGAGCAAACCTGCGCAGTGTGGAATCCGAAAACATTGTCGCTGTATGTGATGTCAACCAGACGAATCTCAAGTTTGCGGAAGATCGTCACCCACAGGCCCAGTCCTTCCAGGACTTCCGAAAACTCTATGACTCGGTTAAACAATTCGATGCTGTTGTTGTAAGTACGTGCGAGCACACACATGCATTTGCAACGCTACCTGCTCTGCAAATGAAGAAGCATGTGTACTGTGAAAAGCCGCTGACTTATAACATCGCCGAGTGCCGGCGTATCCGCGAAGAAGCAAAGCGAGCAGGTGTGGCAACCCAAATGGGAACGCAAATTCATGCCGGCAGCAATTATCGTCGTGTAGTAGAGTTGGTCCAAAGTGGAGCAATAGGTGAAGTGACTGAGTGTCATGTTTGGGTTGGCCGTGCCTGGGGAAGGCAATCCAAAGACGACGCCACCAAACATCGAGATATTGTCTTTGCTCAAGAACGACCGGCCACTTCCGACCCGATTCCCTCGGGATTGAGTTGGGATCTTTGGCTTGGCCCGGCTCCCAGGAGAGCCTTCAATAATGTCTATTTCCCAGGACCAAAGTGGTATCGTTGGTGGGATTTTGGCAATGGTACGATGTCAGACCTGGGCAGTCACTGGGTCGACCTCCCTTTTTGGGCTCTAGGACTCCAGACACCGTCAGTCATTTCCGCTAACGGTCCTAACGCTCACAATGAATTGGCTCCCGCATCAATGACAGCGACTTACACCTATGAAAAAACAAAAGAACAACCCGGACTCAAGCTTCATTGGTACCAAGGGACCTACAAACCACAGGCCTGGATAGACGGCACAATCCCTGCATGGGGCAGCGGCGTTCTTTTCGTAGGCAAAAAAGGGATGTTGCTCTCGGACTACGGCAAGCATGTACTATTGCCGGAGGATCGATTTAGCGAATTCGAAAGACCTGAGCCTACCATCGAGGATTCAATCGGGCATCATGCCGAGTGGATTCAAGCATGTAAGACTGGAAAACCCACCACTTGTAATTTTGAATACTCCGGATTGCTCACTGAAGCTAATCATTTAGGTAATGTCGCATTCCGCAGCGGCAAAACGCTTCACTGGGATTCTGAAAAAATGGAAGTAAAGAATCACTCAGATGCCGAACAGTTCATCCATCGGGAATACCGTAAAGGATGGTCACTAACTTAGAAATCGAGGTTGATTTATTCTCTGCGACTTGGAAGAATACCAATCTTTGTGATTATGTAAAGAATCAGAAAATTGTATTTCAAGCACCGGAAATAGAGGATTCCTCGATGAATGAGACGCTTCCTACTTGCGAGTGTCCTAAATGTCAGGCTGTCATAACCATGCTTATGGCCCGAATACGAGAACTTGAAGCCAGTCTGGAACAACATGATTCTACGATGACCAATCATCGACGGGTTTTGCTTAACCAGTTAAGCGAATTAAATAGACTGGCAAGCTAAAAGCTTGTGATCGGTTCCACAAACCGAATGTGGAGTTCTGGTATTTGACGTCAGAGCGTGTCACATTCTAAGCAGCAACTCAAGCAATTCTTTTAACGCTGACGATTCCATAACACCCATTCACCACTGTGAAATCGGTTAACAATATCGAGGCACCAGACTAATTCTAGAGCGTAGGTTGCACGATACGTATTTGCTGGTTGGGTTCGATCTGGCTAACAATCTGCTGCTGCCCATTAGGCCATAATATTTCAACCTCAAAAGATTGAGTATCCTTGCCGAGTCCAAACGTAATCACTGCCTCGGTCTGAGATAAATAGCTCTTAGAAGGCATCATCACGCGTCTTTGAACACCACCGGGATACCTTAGTGTCGCAACCGCACCAATACCCTGTTGATTATCATTCGTGCCACGAAGTTCAATCCGCAACCAATCATTGTTTAACTTTTGATCATTCCTTAAAAGTCGTGGAGATCGGCCACTCGTTGTTATAAGTAGGTCTAAGTCTCCGTCAGCGTCAATGTCGGCATAACTAGCGCCCCGACCAACCAACGGTTTAACAAATTCTTCCCCCAGGTTTGCTTCATTCATACGAATAAACTCGGTGTCGTAATCGAAGCCTGCATTCCAGAACAATTGAGGAGCCTGTTCATAGAATTGACTCTCCTGCACTTTATTAATCTCTTCTTCAAGATGACCATTCGCTCCGAAGATATCCAATCTGCCGTCGAGATCAAAATCAAAAAAGAACATCCCGAACGTTAGGTCAGAACGAGTCTGCGGCCCAAATCCTGTGGAAATCGCCTCGTCAACAAATGACAATACCGCGCCGTCACATACATACAAAGCGCTCATTTCATTGGCAAAGTTTCCTATGCCAATCCCAAGGCACTCATCATTTCTAAAATTCGCAGCATCAATCCCCATTGCCCCTCGAGCATTACCACTGGGATCGAAAGCGATTCCTGCAAGAATTCCTTGTTCCTCAAATGTCTGGTTGCCCTGATTTACAAATAGGAAGTTTCGAACTGTATCATTCGAAACCACTAAATCAAGGAATCCATCCAGATTTACATCAATTGGAATGACACCGAGGGACTTCCCTACTGCCACCCCTTCCTGATCTTCGTTAACAACCTGTATTCCCGCTTGCTTGCTGATATCGGCAAAGGTTCCATCACCGTTATTCTCATAGAGTTGACTAAAATCGCCACTAAATGAAGTGGGAGGACCATAAGCCCTGCCAACCCCAACAAGACTAAATCCCTGACTTAAATCAATTTCCTTTGACCACATAATATAGCTGCAAACAAAGAGATCTAAGTCCCCATCATTCTCCATATCAAACCAAGTGCAACTCGTTGACCACCGACTGTCCCCTCCAGCCAAACCTGCAATCTCTGTCTGATCAACAAAAACACCATCATCATTACGTAAAAGACGATTACTACCCAATGCGGAGATGAAAACATCTACATCACCATCGCTATCATAGTCAGCGACAGCACAGCCCATTCCGTACATTTCGAGATCCAAACCGGCTTGTTCCGACACATCTGTATAATTACCTTGACCGTCATTCTCATACAATTGACTTGTCGCAACGGGTCCCCCCGATTGAGAGCCTTCCCATGGCATCGAGTTAATTAGCAGGATATCCTGATCGCCATCATTGTCATAATCCAGAAAAGCACAGCCTCCCCCCATCGTTTCGGGAAGCAACTTCTCTCCTCGTGCTCCATTTTCGTGATCAAATGCCAAACCCGAATTCTCGGTGACATCAGTAAATTTGACTTTGGGGATAGCTGCCCGCATCGCATCCCCTCCAGCGCCCAAATCCCGAGACTGCACTACCTTTCTTTCGGTTTCGGTGATTGCAATTTCCGGCTCAGATTCTCGGATAACAAACACATAAACTAACGCCCCAACCATTGCCACAAAGAAAATCAACACCAAGGATCGTCGAAGCATGACACCAATAATTTCATCATTTTCCTCATCAATAATTGGTTCTTCAACATCACTTATCCGATCGTCTACTACTGGATCCCCAGTTTGCTCGGTGTCTAAATTAAACTCATCCACGATTTGCTTCTTTCATCGGCATATCAAATTTAAATGACTAGGGTGACTCAACAGTGTTCGTAGCCTGCTTGAAGTCAGTCTCTTTGGTCAAATCATAAATGACCAGGTCTTCAGCGGCATGATTTGCTGCCGGGTACTTCTGACGAGCCAATGCGACAGCCCTGTCTCTAGCATTGTCATCAGGTTTATATCTACTGTGTAGCTTCCGATGTTCTTCAGATTTTTGTTCGTCACCCAACAGGCTATAGATCAGACCTAGATTGTAATGAGCAGTAACGTTCTCAACATCCAGGGCTAATACTTTTTCAAATTCGACGATAGCACGGTTCAACAACTCTTCCCTCTTCGGCCTGCGTACTTCTCCGCTTTGCCGTTTGGCAAGATCAAAAATGGTCTGGCCAAGCAGGTTTCTAACACGGTAATCTTTTGAAAAATCAAATTTGCGTTCGATCATTTCGGGGGTCTTGTCATCGAGGGCAGCACGCAAGTATCTCTCTGCATCCTCGAGATTTCCCATCTCACGAGCGATCTGGCCACTCATCCAATTAACTGTCCATGGCGGAGCAGCTTTTGGACCGGTAAAGGAGGCTGCCTCATTAATCGCCGTTAAGGCTTCATCCAAACGTCCTTCTCTGTAAAGCACGCGAGAAAGGTTTAAAGCACCGTGGTATAAGTCAAATCCCGAAACCTTACTAAACGCCATTGATGCCTGACGTAATTCAGCCTTGCCTTTCAGCAACAATCCAATTCCATAATCGTTCCAGCGTTGCCATTCGGGAATATCTTTCACAGGAAGTGACTGCGAAGGCTTGAGCTGTAATCCTTCTACGGGAAAAGTCACGCCATCCTCAGCAATCAGTGTTACAGGAAGATCATTAATATACGTACCGTCACTCGCTCGCCGCCCACGAATTGGTTCACCTTTTACCAATCCCTCCTGCGCGACAATATTCATGTATTCCTGATCGAATTTACGGTAATTTAATCTTGTTTCAATCGAGATCGGGGCGGATAGGTTCTCTGGAATAGTGAATTCATAGTGCACCGTTTGTGCCGCCCCTGGTGGTATTTGATGGTTATACAACGGCACGAATATATCTTGTGCATTTCGCCGATTAATCCTGTTACCATTTTTGTCGAGCATAAAGACATTTAGGTAATGAGACCATGGATCTACTTTCTTAACAGCGTTAAACCCACCGCTTCGTCCGATGACCTTGTCGCCTGACTTAACAATAATTTCGAGCCAAATCTCATTCGAGTCTACCGTTCCTTGAGTAAACAGATGGCCCAGAGTCAGTGTACGCACCACTACATCTAGCAAATAACGTCTGCCAGGTTTTAGGGCGGGAACTTCAGGATTTAAAGGGGCGATTAATTCTGCCGATATGTCATTACCCTCCCGAATTCCAAAAATATCCACTCGGCACGAACCTTTTAGAAACTCTTGATGATAGTCAACTGTTTCCTCGGAATTCAGCAGCCATGCTATCCCCGTGTTAGCTCCCTTAAATGTATGATCATGGATTTCTAATTTACCGAGATCAGAAAAGTCTTTGGCGCCGAAGTCGTCACTTTCGACCAGAGGCATGTGACACCCGTTACAATCCTTTTCAGCTTGTTGAGGATAGTAAAAACTTGTAATACCATTTCCGGAGACTCCGCTAAGCAAAAATGCATCATAATGGTTTTGGCCACGAAGGAAATCTCGGTAATGAGTTACTGCATGTGGCAAATGGACTTTATGGCATGACGAGCAAAACTTAGCGCCTTTGTGAACCTCTGGTTTAAGAAAGGTCTTCTTGTGGAATGCCGGCTTCGCTTTAATAAGTTGCTGATTAATCCATTTCAATGTGTCATTTTCACTAAACGCAAATGGGTAATGTTCCGGTTCCGTGATTACATAATGAGCATTTCCTTTGGTTGACGGGACGTCTGTAATCGCGTGACAGACTGTACACGTAATGCCGGCATGGGCTGTTTCGTGATTTTCAATATCATAATCGGGGTCATCAAATTGCCCACTAAAGAAAGGGACAGGGTCATGGCAGCCGGCACACCAGCGGGAAGATTTGACATTCCCGTCTCTCTCTAAAGCAACTTTTCTTGTCTCTTTGATGGAGGCCAGATATGCTGGATTATTAAATGAGCTGAAATGATGCGCGCTATGGAACCAACCGTCGTAAGCATCCTCATGACACTCTAAACAATATTTATTGTTCATTAAGGTTTCTGAATTGATTAACGCACCATCACTGGTGCGCGCTAACGAAGGTTCAAAATATTTATCTCCCTCAACTGAAAACTGAGGCTTCTCGGCGGACATTTTCACAATGACAACGAAAAGAACGCTAAGTAGTACGATGGCACCATAGTTGACCCCAGCCTTCCATCTGATTTTTGGACCAGACAGGCGATGAAGCCAATAAAGCCAAACGGCAGCAATTGGACAGGCCACGTGAATCCAGTAAACCACTGCCCGAGACAATTCGTGACGAAGATCTAGAAACCCTTCGATTCGAACAAGTAGTATACCACTGATTAATACCACAACACTTGCCCAGAACAATGCGTATCCAATACGTACTGCTCTTCGATTCTTTCGATCGTATGTGTTGTATATATGGATGATCCCGAATACGACAAAGGGTGCGACCAATGCCACGCCAAGAATGAGATGCAACAGGAACATCCACATATACATCGGGTCTTTATAAATATCCCCCGATCCCCAACGTTGGCTACACCACTCCAAAAAGGTTATCCCCGCGAGATAGACACTGTTTGCTGAAAGCAATGCAACTAAACCAAAAACAACATAAAGCATATACCGTAGTTTTGGCCCTATGCTCTTACGAGGTTTCCTTCGTCGTATTTTTTGGTCTGGCACGTATCAATGCCCCTTAGCACTATAGAACGGTGATTTTCTTAGAGTTTGAATGCACCTAAAGTTGCGCGAAATCCTATTTATGGGTACAGCCCATAAAATATTTTCGGGCATATTGTGCATAAGTCTTAGCATTTAGTCGTTATTTGATTCAAAGCAACGATATTCTGCTTTAAGTTTGGGCGTATCTCTTTCAACAAGCCATAAATAGTGTACGTACAAAGAAGTAACATGGTTTTGCTCGCAGAGCTTGTTTTCAAGGAATTCTGCCGACGTCTATGCACTCTTATATTCTTCTATTCATACTTAGAAATTCTATAAACGCTCAATTTCGCATTAGGTTCCAAAAGTTCCCTCGATCAAACTCGCGCGTTTGATACTGCTCAAGATAATGTCGGTACTCAGGAGTATCGACAGCCTCCAAAGTCCTATCGTCGACAGGAGGGTATTGCTGCATTCCGACAAAAGGCAATGGCTCGACCTGATACCCTGTGATCGTATTCAAATCGGCATCTTTGTCCCAGCCGATCGAATGAATCAGAAAATCCCTTGTCCAACCTTCTCGCACTGGCGGCAACTCATCGAACAAAACAGTCATTTCATCTCCCCCGCCAAGCACAACCAACTGGTTATCCTGCTGAGTTAGCAGATCCGTCGTTTCTCCGAATCGAGTAAAGCTTCCTGCCATTGGTGGCCAAAGCAGCTCCGTCTTGACTTGGTCATAGTCGTATCGCTCGGGACCGTTGTTAAGACGAGGAAGTCGTGCGGAAAATCCTCGGTAATGCAAATCCGCTTTACTCAGATTTGCGTGCTGGAAGACCGGAAGTGCTGCTTCCGCATCAACAGCCACTAAGATTTGATCCCAATACAATTCCATTGACGTAGACATGCGCAAGCGAAAATCATCATTTTCGAACTCATCAACCGGAATCTTGACAACAATCGTCTTTGTCTTTCCACCAGGGAACCCCATGTTCGGTACGACCTCCTCCCAAGTCTCACCGGTAACAGCATCAGCCCGAGGCATCGAAAGATAAGGAGGACGTGGCCCCTGCAACTCACTATTTTGCGACAAGGCTATATTAATAGATGTATCTGTAGGGAACATCCAACCAGTCATCACTAAATGCACACTTTCCGCCCCTGCGAGATCACCTAACTCCAACTCCACATAGTATTCCTCCACTAAACCTTGCTTGTGACGCCTATCGAACAACTTGGTAAATACTCCGTCCCGTTCCCGGAGAACCTCGCCAAGGTCGTCACCGTTACTGCCAACCGCACGGGCAACCGGACGTAAGGCCTCCTGCCGAAAGCTATGAACCTGATATTGTGACACCGATGGTGGTCCAACCTTTTCATTGGAGAACACCACCGTCCCCTCGGGGTGATCTAATGCAATCAATTGCACCTGATCAAAGTAAGCTGCTTCCCATAGCTCTTCCGTGATTTGCATCCGATATTGACCATCAACGGGCACAAGCCGATCACCAGGGATTAATAGATATTCCCAGTCTCTGGTGGGCGCAATAACTCCCTCACCAAACTGAAGACCGATTGGAGCCGCCCATAACAAATCGGTAAAAAACTCATACTTCTCACCCGTCCAAGTATACAGATAAGGACACGACCCTTTTAACAACTCTTGTTTTTCAGTGAAAGTCAAACGTGGTTTGGGAGAAAGAATATTTTGCGGAATTCCATTCGTCCATAATACACGGACGGCTTCGGCACCTTCGCTCTTACCGACCCCAAAATGGATTACCCGCCCATCTCCCTGCTGACTCTGGAAACCCGATGCACTTCTCAGGTCCACTCGAGCCCCAACACCATGTACATTCGAACGCTGGACTTTAAACATCGGATCAGGTTCAGCACATAACCTTACTTTGATCCAATGGTTTACATTTCCACCTTCATTATCGAGGACAACAAGTTTTTTATTTGCTACGACCAGCAAATCCAGATCGCCATCCTCATCCAGATCATCTACATCTACCTTGCTAACGTTCTGCAGATCGGGCACATCCACTTCGGCAATTTCCAGCCCGGCACTGCCATTATTTCGGTAGAACTGCAGGCCTTTATCTGACCACGCAACCAAATCCCGCCACCCATCGTTATCGAAGTCTATAGGCCGCATTCCACTAGGTGAATCGGAGGTTACTTGAAACTCCCCTTGCTTCCACACTTTCCCTCCTGGAGTATTACCGGTGAGTGCCCCTGACAAGCCCTGACCTACACCGAAAACCAAGTCAGCGGTGCCGTTGTTATCCACATCAAACACAGCTAATGAAGACAGCCTTTCGTCAGGTAGTAAATCCGTTGACGCCTCGTTGAACCGTAGCCGACCATGGCGAATATTCTCAAAGACACCGCCTGAAACGTAGATATCCTGCTGCAGTGAGCGATTGAAATCAGCGGTAGCAAGCACCTGAGTATTCAATGACTTTGCCGCCTCCGGAAGTGCGTTCGACGTGACATCAGAGAATAGCCAATTCTCGTGGTTTTTCCACAATTGCAACCCACCCTGACAAGCCAGCACTAAATCTAGATCACCATCATTTTCAATGTCTGCAATCGACACGAAAGCCACATCACTAATATCCGCATTGGCAAATGCTTTATCAGATACCATTAACGAGCGTTGCTGGGTATCTTTAGGCAATACATTCTCCACAACCTGAACTCCGCCTGCACCGTAAAGCAGGAAATCAAAGTCAGAAACAGAGTAGGCTTCAGGTGTCGTCGTGGTCGCATCACGATCCAGATCGACTGCAATTACATGTTGCAGGTCGGCCGCTATCTCCACCGAATGAGTGCTACTCCATTGATCTGCTTGATCGTCCAATTCAAACACTGACAACTTTCCGCTCTGCAACACGATAAGATCTAACTGACGATCTAAATTGAAGTCGCAAATAATAGCATCGAGCACGCCTTCCAATTCATGAAGAGTTGCGAATGAGTCTCTTTCCAGAAAAGACACTTCAATCCCCCCCGAACCTACATCAGGCAAATCCGACGCGTCAAAGTAGTCCTTCGGAAATTCATGAATCAGGTATTCCAGCGGATGCCGTTGCAACTGCACCATATCCGTGTGATAGCCAAAATCCTGCTTAACAACATTGAAGACCTGAATCATCCGAATCTTGACTTTATTCCAAACTGCATCATCTCCGGCTTCAATTGCCTGCACGAACTGTGGCAATTCAGTTGCAACTTCGATTTTCTGCTGTGCCAGAATTGCCTTGTAAGGTGCCAGCACCTCGATGGCATTGTTTAAAGTACTGACAATGGCTTTATCTTCAGACTCTGCCTGTAATCGGACAATTTGCTCCAGCACTATAAGGTTGTTCGCATTTACCGTGGCTGCCTGACGTACCACTTCATCACGTTCTTCTCCCTGGCCGTTACGCAACAATACAAACAACTCCATCAGGGCGATCGAATCATCCGGATGTTTATCGTAGGCAGCGCGAAAGAGTTTTGCTGCCTCAGCTTCTTCCTCCAGTGTCACATGGAGCTTCGCTTCCAGTATATCCACAATACCGGAATCGGGATCCTTTTCACGCAATTCCACCAAAGCCTCGCGAGCCAGCTTGAGAGTCAATGCATACTTTTCCGGGGACTCGTCTCGATTTGCGTGTTGCTTCTCGACAGCCAGAATACCCGCAATGGCCAGATTACGAATACCCAACATGACATCGGGAGCTGCTTTGACTAACTGCGTAAAGAGCTTCATACTCTCCGTACCGTCGTTCCTCAGTTTGTTAGGTATATTTTCAACCGAGGCCAATCCACTGTTTTTTAAGGCGAGCAGTTCCTCGCGAGCTAGACCGGAACCTCCGAAGTAAGAGTTGGCTCCCCACCACGCAAGTATGGCTAACACGGGCAAGCCGATGACAAGTGGAAGCTTCCTACTCCCTCGTTTTTTGTCGTCCATAACGTTTCCAGCATCTAAGGTTCTGTGGAATTACTTCTTAATACAGTAAAGCGCTTCATCCGTGCGAATTAGTAAATGGCCATCTACCGCTGAAGGACTGGCAAATAACGTCCCGCTCAGTTGATTCTCTGCAAGCTCTTTGTATTCTTTGCCTGGTTCAACCACCGTGATCTTTGAGTCTCGCTCAAAAAAATAAATCTTTCCATCTGCAAATAACGGAGACGCCCAATAACGCGACCCCATGCGATGGACCCAATTCACCTCTCCTGTTTTCGCATCGAGACACGTCGCAATACCGTTATCCGAAGCAAAATACATTTCATCTCCTACGATGACCATACTGGAAACGTTGGGAACCTGCCTGTCGAAGCGCCATTGAATTTTTCCCGCAAACTTACCGTCCTGTTCTTCAATCTTTAAGGCTAGCAATTCACTCTTCATATATCCCGTATTGATATACACCATGCCATGGGCCGCGACCGGTCGACCTGCATTGGAGAATCCCAGTACACCATAACTAGTCTTCCACAGCTCCTCCCCAGTTTCCGGATCATATCCGAAGATCCAGTCAGCTGCCGGTGAGACGATTTGATCCTTCCCTTCGACCTCCACGATGATCGAAGTGGCATAGGCCTTTCTCAACTGAGGCTCGTCCCGCAATTTACCACTCCGCTGAGTCTTCCACAGAATCTCACCGGTGTTCTTATCTATCGCGACGATATATTGCAAATCGATACCATCACAATGAATGATGAGTCTGTCGTTCCAGAGTATCGGGGAACTACCAGGACCATTTTCATGTTTCACTCGTAATGTGCGGTTACTCCACAATACTTTATCCGTCCTCATATCAAGACAAGCGATGCCCATCGGACCGTAGTGGCAATAAAGTTTATCCCCATCCACGATCGGGGTCGGAGTCGCATAAGAGTTTACTTGATGGATAAATTGAGGGTTTTCTTCAGATAACATTTCTATATCTTTCAGGACTTTTCCGGTCCCTAAATCAAGACATTGAACTCGCAGGCTCACGTGCGAAGAAATAATTAAAGGCTGTGAGCTGGTAGTCGTCTTCTTCACTGCTACCTTTCGGTCCTCAGAAGCTTCCACGTCGATCCCCGTGGTAACCCAGACTTTCCCATCGACAACCACGGGCGTAGACCACCCCAACCCGGGCACCTTATGTTTCCATGCCGCATCGGACTCCGTGAATTCAACCGGTAAATCAACTGCATCGGCATGCCCCTGTCCATTAACCCCACGCCATTCCGGAAAGATGTCGCCTGCGATAGTCACGGAACTGAACAAGAACGCGATAAACAAAGATAGAAGGATTGTACGACGCATAGAAATTCTCTTCGCGGGAAAGCTAAAAAAACGGGACTCGAATTGACCGTCAAACTCAGTAACGGAGCGTTAACTTATTGAGAACTATTATATAGGATACAGAGGTTCTTGTATTACTTCGAAAAGGGGAGTCCGGCAAAGGATCAGCGAGATTCACCGAGAATAAACAGCAGCATCTCATTGAGGACATCCTCCGCAATTGTCTCTTCGATCGTACCGTATTCAGCAATTGCTCCGGTTTCTGCATGCTGCATCAGATGATTCAAAGAATCATCCTCGATTATGGCATAACTTCCGCGAGCTCGTCTCGACAACAACTCTGCTAGTACAGGAGCATTTTGACGTGAGGATACCTGTAGATCCTTTTCACCAAATACTGCAAGCACGTGACAACGCGTCATTTGCCAGTCTTTCGCCGGATCGTGAACAAGGAAGTATTTCATCCAGGCCGTTTGAAGCTGTTGGGCAATAGCGTCAACTTCGATAGCTAAGACCGAACCGGCCAACCTAAGAGCCCAGGGGGCCATGCCGAGTCTTCGTTCTAAGGCCGCCTTGCTCTTAATCCGAGCTTGTTCAAGATCGGATTCCGCCACGGCGATTTCCGTCAACTCATCATAAAGTGGCATAAACCAATCCAATGTTTCTTCGGGCACCCCCTGGCTTGCGCGAAGCAGACGATTCTGAACCATTAGTATTTCTTTGCCTGTTACCGCAGTACCAGCCAAGGAGACGATTCCCTCAATCTTTTTATCCTTCGCTGCAACCATAGGAGCGATGTAGCCCCCTTCACTATGCCCGATCAACCAAATTTTTTTCTTATTGATTCGTGGATGTGCTCTCAGAAATGCAACACCTGCAGCTACATCGGAGGCAAAGTCCACCGACGTCTCACTCCCGTCACCCGCTTCACTCCCACCAACTCCACGATCATCCACTCGCAATACAGCTATTCCGTTGCGTGTCAAAAAATCTGCGATCACCCAAAAAGGCTTATGCCCCAAAATAGTCGCATCACGATCCTGGAGTCCGGAACCTGTTATCAAAATCGCCGCAGTAAACTTCTTTCGCTCGTGTGGAATGGTAAGAGTTCCTGCCAGCCGATTCTCAAGTTCAACATTTAAGTAATCCACCTCTACTGCTGCGTAGTCGAATGGCGGTTGCGGGGTCTGCGGCCGCACTAATTCAGGGAACGACGCCACCCTTTCCAGAATCAGAGGGCGAGGTAGCCCTTGTACGGCAATCCCTTTCAGTTTGGCTCCATCTTCGATCATCGTACCGCTGTAACTGAGTCGCAAACCGGGTTTCTCAAAACTTAGAATTCCTTCAACGAACGTCACGTTTTCCATCGGAATGGCTGCGTCTGTTTGATCTAAACTATAAAAATCTACATGGTAGGCATTCTCTTCATACCTAATCTCTAATCCTGTACGGAGACTCAATGAGCCGGCTTGCAGTTTGCCGAACCATCTCCCTTCAAGGGTACGCTCATTTTCCTCAGCAATACACGTGATGGTCAGCATTGAAATACAACAAAAGACAAGAAAACTTTTCACATTCCTCTGCTTACTCACTTTAAGAACTCCTGTATTATGGATGCAACTATCGGATACAATATCCAGTGTTCCCTAGCCATTATTGTGTGGTTTCCCGAGCAATAACGATACTTTCTATCTCTTTTTCTTGAAATACTCCCAACTGCAATGCTGATTACACTTTCGCCTGCTAAGACTCTCAATTTTGAACCTCAGGCCATCATAGAAGAACAAACAACTCCGGAATTACTAAAGGAGTCCCGTAAAATCATCAAGGAGATGCGCTCATTTGATGTGGCCGGTTTGGAAAGCTTGATGGGCATCAGTACTCAATTAGCCGAACAAAACGTCAAACGATTTAAACAGTGGAAGACCCCATTTACCAACGACAACGCAAAACAAGCCATCCTTGCCTTCAAAGGCCAAGTTTATGATGGACTCAAAGCTTGGGAACTCTCCAGGCAAGATCTCAAGGCCTCACAACGTTATCTGAGAATCTTATCCGGACTATACGGCATTCTGCGTCCGCTTGATTTAATGCAGGCCTATCGCCTCGAAATGGGCACGAAAGTAGGCATCGCAGGAAGCAAGAACCTGTATGACTTCTGGGGCAGCAAAATCACCGAGCAAATAAATCAGGATTTGAACACTCTGGGGTACGACACGTTGATCAATTTGGCATCCAATGAATATTTCAAGGCTGTCAAGAAGAAAGAGGTTCAAGCCCGAATTATCACCCCAAACTTCAAAGAAGAACGTGAGGGGGGATACAAGATGATTACCTTTTACGCCAAGATTGCCCGTGGCCAGATGACTCGATTCATTATTGAGAACGCATTAGACAACCCGGAAATGATTAAGACGTTTGATGTGGATGGCTATCGCTTCACCCCAGAAATCTCCACAGAAAACGAATGGCTGTTCACTCGCAAAAGTGCCTAGCCTTTACTTAAACGATGCATTCAGAATGAATTTGACAATGGGAGTCGAGTCTTCCAGTCCATGGGGATGATGATCGACTCCAGCTTTACGAATGAGTTTTATGTTGCCGCCAAGTTCTTTATATCGCTCAGCGACAACTCCTGTGTTCTCATCCCAGGGAACTACCTGATCCGCATCACCAAACACATGCAGCAAAGGAATCTTGGCTTCTGCCAAAGGCTTTAGATTATCAACCGGATTCCCCTGATAGGCCATCGCCTGAGCCTCCGATTCAAATCCATATACTTTTATGACTCGCTGCCATTCTGAGTCTGAGCCTTTCCCTTTTCCCTTACCTCCTGGCCAACTTTTAAAGTCACACACGGCTGCATCGTTATAGATGCAAGACACTTTATCCGGATTCGCAATCGCCCAATTCATGCAATACAGCCCTCCTCGGCTCAACCCAACCAATGCTGCCTTACGCGCGAAACCATACTTCGTCGTTAGTTCGGTATAGAAGTCATCCCAATGGCTGACGGCCTGTGGAGAGCCCAACAAACCTGGCACTCGCATATAAACAATGTGGTAGCCTTTCTTGAGCAGTGCGATATCAGGATTCGGTTTATGTCCGAAGAACTCCCCATGCCACACCCAGGGTACTCCTTGGGCGACCGTTGGGGGTTTAACTACGACAACCGGCTTTCCTGCTACTTGAAAATCGTATCGCGTAAAACCATGCCATTCAGATTCCACTCCTGGAAATTCCGCTGCCTGCGTCATGGCTGACAGTATCCAAATCAAACAGAAACTTCTTACTAAAATCATCGAACAGCTCCTCAACGCAACCACAACGTCTTAATTTATCCGCAGCTTTTAATTATTAGATTCAGCGAGTTTATCAAGTGGAGCGATCGGAAACTGTTGACTGGGAACATGCTCCCGCAACATAATCGCTCTGATTTCAGCAACGATCTCAGGATGCTTGACCGCAATATCCTCGGACTCAGAGGGATCCTCTCTGAGATTATAAAGTTCAATCTTTAGAGGTTGATCATTCTTCCGGAGAATTCGCGGGCGAATCCCTTTCCAGTCCCTCAACCAGACCGCCTGCTGTCCGCCATAGCCTGAAAATTCTCGATACAGAAACTCACGCTCTATTTCTTCCCCTTGGAGCAGAGCCGGAGCAATACTAATTCCGTCCACTCCCTTAGGAATTTCCTTGGACGCTCCGAGCAGGTCCAGTAAGGTGGGGAGCCAATCCTCTAGTCCCGTTACCACATCAGACGTGGTTCCATGTTGAATCCTCTCCGGCCACTTCACAATCAACGGCACACGAATCCCTCCTTCAAACAGAGACCCTTTCAAACCTCGCAGTTCCCCGACACTCTTGAAGAAATCATAGTCCACTTCTTTCTTTAAGTGGGTGGTGCCGTTGTCTGACGTAAAAATCACAATCGTGTTCTCACTCAGCCCAAGCTCCTCAAGCGTTTGAAGGACATTACCGATATAGCGATCCATCCGGGTAATCATGGATGCATAGGCTGCTCGGGGAGTAAAGTGAGGGGTGTATCCATAGCCCCCATCTCGAACAAACGGCGGGTCATTCCAATTCAATTTCAAATACGGCTTTAATTCTTCGTCCGGCACATGCAATGCAACGTGCGGTATCACTGTCGGATAGTACAGGAAAAACGGCTGTTCTTTGTTTTGCTTGATGAATTCCACGGCCTGTTCATTAATCCGGTCCGGTGCGTAGTCCTTCCCCTTAAACTTCTCGTAGCTCTTTGGGTTCAGTGGATCGGCTCCCTTGGAAAATCCTGCATGACCGGGCACGGGAGGATTATTGTCAAGTTGGACACGTTTGGTATTACTCCATAAATAGTCGGGATAGTAACTGTGGGCATGCCGTTGACAGTTATAGCCAAAGAAACGATCAAACCCTTGTACCATTGGGTCCCCTTCGGAACCTGGAGCTCCTAAACCCCATTTCCCAAATGCTCCTGTCACGTACCCTAATTCACCGAGGACCTCTGCTAGCGTTACCGTACTAGCGGGGATCGGCCCCTGCCCTTCCGGTTTAACTTCACTGTTGTTTCGAATGTAAGCATGCCCCGGATGCTGGCCTGTCATCAGGACACAACGAGAAGGAGCACAGACGGCGTTACCTGAATAGTTTCTTGTGAACCGCATGCCTTCTTTGGCAAGCTGATCTAAATATGGCGTTTGAATTAATTGCTGACCGTAGGAACCGAGTTCCCTGTATCCCAAATCGTCTGCCATGATCAAAACAATATTGGGCTGGTCAGCACTCAATTGAGTTCCCGCCAACAACCAACTCAATCCAAGAATCAGCCAACCACCTAGATGCTGCGTATTGCTCTTATAACTCACCGGTTTTATCCTAAATAACGAAATAACTTTCTTGCAACCATTATAGCATTTGACAAGGCATCTACTATGACATTGCCCCTCGCCGAAAAACGCATCCTAATCATCGTGGGTGACATTTATGAAGATTTGGAACTTTGGTATCCCAAGTTACGACTGATCGAAGCCGGTGCTGAAGTCGTTGTGGCAGGTCCCGACGCCGAAACCATCTACGCAGGTAAGAACGGCTACCCTTGTAGATCAGATGCCGCATTAGCCGAAGTTGATCCCTCGTCCTTCGATGGATTAGTCGTACCGGGAGGCTTTATGCCAGACAAACTGCGCCGTGACGAATTGGTGCTCAACATCGTTCGCCACTTCCACGAAAACCAGAAACTCGTGGCAGCCATTTGCCATGGCGGGTGGATTCCCATCTCTGCTGGCGTATACCGAGAAGTCCGAGTCACTGGTAGCTTAGGGATTAAAGATGATTTGGTAAATGCCGGAGCTCACTGGGAAGACGCGTCCGTCGTCGTTGATGGGCATCATGTGACAAGTCGCAAGCCAGACGACCTTCCAGATTTCTGCCGCGCCATGATCGAAGTCCTTTGCCATTTAGCCATCGCTCGTTAATTGAATAACGATTGCACACAATTGTAAAAACTTACAATTGTTCAACTGTTTAACTGTCCCACTGTCGACTGGTTAATTGTTCTTCGGCCGTGGCTCGCATGTCCATTTCAAATTCGATGTCGACGATCGGAGGACGAGTGTTGTACCACACCACTTCTGCGGGAGAATCAGCTAGCTCAGGAGTCACCGCATGGGCAATTAAAGCGGGAGCGTCGTGAGCCGTGTAGACATCAATCGTCGTGAGATCAGCCGGCAAGCCTCCCAATCCGCTTAGACGCTGCAGCATTAAATTCATTACGACCGATGCTTTTTCCTGCAAGGCATCGAAACTAACGTCACCACAACGGATAATGTTTTCTACTGCCAGGGGGCCAAGCAACTCCCCTCCTCCGGCAACTACTAGCGTGCGGTGGTTGTGACTGGCAGGACGAGCATAGCTGAAAGCATGCAACATTGTTTCAGCAGGTGGATTTTCGACCGGAGCAACATTGGTTCTGGCAATCGGATTCTGCCCATCAACAATTAGATCCCAGGCCTCCAGCACTCCACGGTAGTCCTCATTAAACCCTATGAACCCTCCCATGGAATGAGGCTTAGGACAACGCAATTCAAAGCCGCAAAGCTGTGTGACTACCAGTCCTCGAGACTCCACATAATTACGTGCTTCCTGCATCCCTTGCTGCCAGGGTAACCACTCGGCTAAGTTCACATGAACAATTTCAAAATCAGGCTCAGCAACAACTCCGGAACTATAAGGGTAAATTCCCTCTAGAAAGGAAAAGCCTCGCCCTGGATTCTCGATCAACTTCATCACTTCCTCCCTTGATATTCGCAAAAGCAAACTTCAGACTTGTTATGATAAATCCTACTTATCCAATTAACGACTGGGAATATTTTATGCGATTCGCTTTGACACTCATCCTAGCATCTTTTCTGGTTACACCATTGCACGCCTATCAGCCAATTCGTGTCATGCTCGGGAAACCTGACGAAACGAAACAGCAGGCTCACATCACGATTCACATGCCCGCCAAACCAAACGGTATGTCAATCATCATCTGCCCCGGGGGAGGCTATGGAGGAGTTGTCGCCGGCCCCGAAGGCAACCAGATAGCCGTTTGGCTGAGAGAGCACGGGATTACCGGAGTCGTCTTGCAATACCGACTTCCACGTGGACGGCATGACGTTCCTCTTAACGATGCTCAGGCAGCTCTTAAATATATACGTGAACATTCCAAAGGATTGGGACTCGATCGTAAGCGAGTCGGAGTGATGGGTTTTTCAGCTGGTGGTCACCTAGCTTCAACACTCGCCACGCATGCACCTTCTGATAAGCTTCGTCCCGACTTTTGCATCCTCATTTACCCAGTCATCACGATGGGCAAGCATACTCACGGCGGAAGCAAAATGAACCTTCTAGGCGCCAAGCCGTCAGCCGAGCTGATTAAGCGATTTTCAAACGAACTGCGTGTCACAACCGACACCCCTCCAACCTTTTTGGCTCACGCCATTGATGACGAACCAGTCCCACCGATCAACAGCCAGCTATTCTACGAAGCATGTAAGAAACATAGCGTACCGGCTGTATATCTAGAGCTTCCTGACGGCGGACATGGCCTGAACGGATATAAAGGCTCTAGCTGGGACAAATGGCAGGAACAAGCGATTGATTGGATAAAACATTTAGGCATCGCTCGTTAATTGAATAACGTTTGAGCCCAATTGTAAAAACTGACAATTGTTTAACTGTCTAACTGTCGACTGGCTAATGGTTAACTATTCACGATTTCGTTAACCACATTGCCGTGGACGTCAGTTAATCGGTAATCTCTACCTTGGAAGCGGTGGGTCAGTCGCGTGTGATCCATACCCATACAATGTAGAATAGTTGCCTGCAGGTCATGAATGTGCACTTTATTCTCTGCTACGGTAAATCCAAGTTCATCACTTGAACCATACGAGATCCCCGGTTTCATTCCGCCCCCTGCCATAAACATCGTGTAGACGTCCGGGAAGTGGTCTCGTCCCAACACTTTACTCTTTGCAGTCCGCCCTTCTCTGAATGGAGTTCGGCCAAATTCGCCACCCCAGACAATTAATGTTTCTTCAAACATACCGCGATCTTTGAGATCTTTAATTAGAGCAGAAACGGCCTGATCCATCGGTTTACACCGATTGGTGAGGCCATCCCGAATTCCTGTAGAGGCTCCTGTACCATGGAAGTCCCACCCCCAATCGAATAACTGAATAAACCGGACTCCATCTTCTGCTAAGCGTCGAGCCAGAAGGCAGTTGTTGGCAAAGCTTGCTTCACCAGGCTTCGCCCCGTAAGCATCCAACGTGCCTTGGGTTTCCTTGGAAATATCCATGACTCCGGGAACCGACATTTGCATACGAAATGCGAGCTCATACTGTGCCATTCGGGTTAATGTCTCTGGATTGCCTAACTCGTTTACCTGCAATTGATTGAGATCATTCAGAGCATCTAGTGTCTTACGCCGCATCGCTCGATCCATCCCCTTGGGATTGGAAACGTAAAGAACCGGGTCGCCCTTACTACGACACTGTACTCCCTGATAAATCGAAGGCAGGAATCCGGATCCCCAGTTATCTTTACCACCGCTGGGCGACACTCCACCTGAGATTAATACGACAAACCCTGGGAGGTCTTGATTTTCAGAGCCTAACCCGTAGGTTGCCCAAGCTCCCATGGACGGCCTACCTTGCCGAGGCGATCCGGTGTAAATCAAAAGCTGTGCAGGAGCATGGTTAAACTGCTCGGTATTAATGGATTTAACAATCGTAAGATCATCTGCCACTTCCGCCAATTTCGGCAATGCAGCCGACATCCACTGGCCACTCTCACCATGCTGCTTGAATTCCTGGGGCGTACCCAACAGCAGAGGCCGACCGCTGGTGAAGGCAAATCGTTTCCCTTCATAAAACTCATCGGGACATGGTTCGTCGGTACGCTTCACTAACTCCGGCTTGTAATCGAACAAATCCAGATGCGGAGGGGAACCGGCCATGTGCAAGTAGATCACTCGCTTGGCTTTCGCCGCGAAGTGGGGTTGGCGTGGGGCCAACGGATTAACGACTTCTGCAAAAGCCGCATTGTTCTTATCGAGCGAGGCCATTGCCATCGCGCCTAAGCCAACACCACAACCTTTTAGGAAGTGACGTCGCGTTTTATTCGTTGCATTTTCGAGGAAGGGATTCATCTCATTACCTCTTTGCCAAAGTTTCATCTAGATTAAGTAGTACATTGCCAACAATCGTCCAAGCAGCCGCTTCCGCGACATCCACTTCGTCAGGCAAGGGCCCCAAGGGCATCGTTGCGATTTGCATTGCACTTTCCCTGTCGGCTTGATAATCAGCCAATACAGTTTCATATAGTTTTATCAGTCGCTGACGTTCGATTTCATAAGGAGAACGCGATAAAGCAAGCCGGAAACCAAAGGTTACTTTATCCTCAACACCTGCCCCACCTTCGGCGATCAAGCGGCGGCCCAAAGCCTGTGCTGCTTCAATATAAACCGGATCATTCAATGTCACCAACGCCTGCAAGGGTGTATTTGTATTAACTCGACGAATCGTGCAAACATTGCGACTAGGTGCGTCGAAGGTCGCCATCGATGGATAGGGTAAGCTGCGACGCCATTGCGTATACAGGCCTCGGCGCCACTTATCACCGCCAGGCGAAGTCGTCCAATCCGTCGAACTACCAAAAGCTGCACTCAACCCCAGCTTGGGGCGAGGTGGATTAACGGACGGCCCCAGCATCTTCTGGTCTAATAACCCACTGACCGCCAGTGCCTGATCCCGAATCATTTCGGCATTCAAACGGAAACGCGGCCCACGAGCCAGATAGTAGTTGTAGGGATCGATTTGCTTATGCTCAGCGGTAACATGAGAACTTTGGCGATAAGTTGAAGACATCACTATCAACTTCAAAAGTTGTTTCATGTCCCAATTTAGATCCTGTTGGAATGTAACGGCCAAGTAGTCCAACAACTCGGGATGGGATGGAAAGTCTCCCTGGGCTCCAAACTCCTCGCTAGTCCGAACGATTCCCTGACCGAACAATTGTTCCCAATAGCGATTTACAATCACTCTTGAGGTCAACGGGTTTTCGGGGCTTACCAGCCATTGAGCCAGGCCGAGTCGGTTTAGAGGAGCGTCTTCCGGGAACTGATGAAGCACGGCGGGGGTCCCTTCGGTCACTTCCCCTTCTAAGGCCTCAAAGTTTCCACGAACCTGAATGTGAGTTTTCCGCCTTCGTTCTCCCATTAATTCCCGCATGATGGGAACCGTAACCGGTTTAATCCCATCCATCTGTTTTTTAACTGCCGCTATCTTGTCAGTTAGTTCTTTCGGTGGTGGAACAACACGAAGGTGGTGGGCACGAAGGGTTTTAACCTGACTTTCTTCTGCCGGGTCGAATCCTGCATTAAGAATCTCAACTACATTGTTCGGCAAAACCGCAACGGACTCGGTTTCTGTCGTCAGTGAAATCCTGAACTTTCCAAGCGGATGCGCATTGTAGTTTTGCGTGAGGATCAGCTTGATCTCGGTTTTCTCAGCTGTCCCTACTCGATTTCCGATCTCAAACACTGCAGTGTTATCTTGCCCTATCTGCCCCCCCACAGCCCAACCGCTTGCTGTACTCTTCGCATCTCCATCGACTGCTTTATTCACACCGAAATTGTTAATCACATCTCCTTCACGCTGTTCAAACGTGGCAGAGGCTGCGGAAAATTCGATCGGCAGCAGACCATCGAGGGTCGCTTCATGCACGCCTTTTGGAGCCTGAGCGACTTCTTGCTTCCATACCAAATTTCGTTCTGCATCCAGCACACTCAACACAAACCCATTCATTCGTGCATAAAGATCCGCATCGGTCCGCGGCCAGATATTAATCAGATCGATGGGCGCGACTTTCCCAAGATCGATTTCAATCCATGGATTTGCTTCTACGGCAGTATGTGTCACTGAGTTATTTGTATAAATACCGTCCGTGTTCCCGTCGTTCGCTCGCTTAACTTCGCCTCCGAAATCGGTCGACGACTGTTTAGCCTGTCCTTCTAACGCGATATTTCTTCCACCACTGAATATTTCCAACTCGGCGATGTGAATCATCTTGCCTTGGCCGGGCAGGTCAATCCGAACGATTTGACCTTGTGGTGATTCACTTCGAGCCCCACCGAAACTACCCGCAATTTCCGAAAGAACAAAATTTCCATTATTTGCGCGGCCCGGCCCTTTACCTGGCAAAGCATCGTCAGAAAGGACTTCCAGACGCAGTGCTTTTACGTCTTTCAATGCCGTGTCAAAACTAAGTTCATAAACTTCCGTTTCACCAGCTTCACCACTCACGATAATAACTCCGTCATCGCCGACGCTAAATGTCGCCCCGCTTGATGCAGTCGCCTCCAATTCCTTAACGACTTCCCAGGCGACCTGATGTTCGAGCTGCTGCTTCCACCGTTGAATTTGGCTGGTAAGCGTCTCAACGGTCGGTGTCAATTGCCTTTCAAGCTCTTTGATTTCAAGTTCCAAATCTGACTTCTGCTGCTGTTTTTCCGGTGTGAGGATACTCAACAGTGGTTGTTCATCTGCTCGATCTGCGTCCTCTGTGTTATTGAAGAATGCGAAGAACTTGAAATATTCCTCCTGAGTAATGGGATCGTATTTATGGGTATGACATTGGGCACATCGAATCGTGGTTCCCATCCAAACCTGCATTGTTGTATTCACTCGATCCACAACAGCAACGTTTCGGAATTCTTCATCATTCGTACCGCCTTCACTTTGGGTCAGTGTATTTCGATGAAACGCAGTGGCCACTAATTGCTGCTGACTAGGATCCTCCAGCAAGTCGCCTGCAAGTTGTTCGATGGTGAACTGATTAAACGGCACATTATTGTTAAACGCATTGATAACCCAATCTCGATAGAGCCAGATGGTGCGTCCTGGATCATTAGCGTATCCGGCTGAGTCTGCATAGCGAGCCAGGTCGAGCCACATGGTCGCCCATCGCTCGCCGTAGGTTGGTTGTCCCAGCAAGCGGTCAACCAAATTCTCATAGGCATCATCACTCCCATCCTCAACAAATGCATTAACTTGCTCGATGGTTGGCGGCAGGCCGGTTAGGTCAAATGACAAACGGCGAATTAGAGCTTCCCGCGTTGCCTGTGTATTTGGATTGAGACCTTGTTTTTCGATTTCCGCGAGAATGAAAGCATCGATATCATTCCGCCCCCATTGGTTATTTTTCACCGCCGGAATGGCCGGTTTCTGTGGTGCGACATAGGCCCAATGCTCACCATACTTTGCTCCCTGAGCAATCCAACGCTTAATCAATGCAATCTCTTCACTGGTTAATGGAACAGCATTTTCCCCAGGCGGCATTCTGGTAAATTCGTCGTCCGTAGAAATCCGGGTGACGACTTGACTGGCTTCCACATCCCCCGGTTTGATTGCAAACGTTCCATCGCGATCTAATGTTGCCTGTCCAAAGGTATCGAGCCTCAGATCTGCTTTCCGCTCTGCTTCATCCGGACCGTGGCAAGTAAAACATCGGTTCGAGAGGATTTTCCGTACTTTATTTAACTCAACCGTCGAAAGGGACTGATCGTCGGCCTGGACTAACAGGGTCAGTGGGGCAAAAGCCGTTAACAGGAGAGACGTGATTACAATTTGGAATCGTGACATTGCATTCCGTTTAGTAAAGCTAGAGAGGGCTGCCACGCTTCCTATACATTCAGGATGGCGCGGCGGTTTATACAACAGATTTTCATTATAACCTGTCACACCAATACCGAGGAAGTTCTCGGCCTTCGGCAAGATAAATAACCGGCAATGATGTTATCGGAGGTAATGAGCTTGTGATGGATAAATCCCTAGCTCTTTAGAGCAATTCGGCAATCGGTTCGCCATCGGTGAGAATGGGAATCGGGCGTCCTGCGTTATTGAGAAACGAGCGATGATAATCGACACCAAATTTTCGATAAATAGTGGCCAGTAGGCAGTTACTGTTCATTATTCGCTCGACTGGCTCCTCCGCACGCTTGCTAGTGGCTCCAATCACTTGCCCCATCGGCATTCCTCCACCAGCAAGGAAAATACTCATGGCCTGTGGCCAGTGATCTCGACCAGGTCGACCACTGGCGTCCTGGTTCCGAATCAAAGGAGTACGACCAAATTCACCACAGAAAACGAACAATACTTTTTTATCCAAATCGCGTGAGTACAGATCTTCCACTAAAGCCGAAACAGCCTGATCTAACACCGGTACTTTCTCTTCATAGGATTTGAAAATATGAGCGTTCACACTATGGTCATCCCAAGTGGATGTGCGACCGGTTTCAGGCTTAAGCCGAAACGTTGCCTGACATTGAACAAAACGCACACCTGCTTCCACCAATCTACGACAGGTCAATAAACTCTTACCCCAGTGCGTATCACCATACCGCTGGAGAGTCCTCGGTCGCTCCAACGATAAGTCAAAGGCCTGTTTGGCACGATTACTTGAGAGCATCGCGGCAGCACGCTGCTGAAACAGATCCATCGCGGACATCATCCGTGAGTTGTCCATGTCGCGGGACAGACGGTCCAACTGTCGCAAGACCTGACGGCGGCGGCTCAGGTCGACAACACCTCCGGGAGAAATGGATAGGTCTCCCGTATTGTCGCCCGTCTGATAAATCGGAACCGGATCGTAACGATTGGCCCCACTGGCCGTCTCCATATTTGGCGACGGCATATAAGCCTCACAGGATGGCCCTAAATAAGCAGCACCGGCTCCGTAGCTAGGAGTATTGGCCACATAAAACGGCAGTGGAGACGGTTTAGTTTCCGAGTGTTTCGCTAGAACGCTTCCGAGGTCGGGGAACTCTGATCTAGCAAGATTCGCTGCAATGGAAGGATAGCCAGTCAAAAACCGGTTTGTCCCACCAGAATGTTCGGCCCGTTCATGATGCAAACTACGGATCAAAGTGAATTTATCGGCCAGTCGTGACAACTGCGGCATAAGCTCACAAATCTGGATTCCATTTACATTGGTTTGAATCGGACGAAAAGGCCCGCGATATTCAACCGGAGCATCGGGCTTCATATCAAACAAGTCAAGGTGGCTCGGTCCTCCGTTGGCCCAGAACAAGATCACCGAGAAATCGTCGTTCAATTCAGGCAAAGCACCACCGCCGACGTTACCGTCCTGCTCTGTGGCAGCAGAAAGCAGAGCCTCACCGGGAGTCAATCCCGAGCACAACGCTCCCATACTCAACGCCCCTAGTTGCAACCACTGTCGGCGATTGACTGGGCCCTGGCAGGAAATTCCACCGTAGATCTTGCTTGAATCAGAACGATACATACCCGTACTATATACCAAATAACAGTGAACTCGTTACGACATTTTCCATAAGATATATAAGTTAGCAAGTTTACGATTCATTGACTTATCGCAACTGATTGCATGAAACGACAGTTTGAAGAATTTGAACTCGGAGATATCATCGGCACAGGTACGGTGGGCTCGATTTACCGAGCTACGGATCTGTCACAGGGGGGAGTCCGCGCAGTCAAAGTACTACAACATGGAGTCTCACAGGATCAAAATATTGTCTCCCGCTTTGAACGTGAAATGCTGATCCTATCCAAGCTCAACCATCCTAATATTGTCAGTTATTATGGTGGCGGCCGTACTGATGATGGACGCCTATTTTACGTGATGGAATTAGTCGAGGGAGGCACGCTAAAACAGGTTCTCCGGTCGCACCACAAACTTTCCTGGCATGAAACGATTAACTATGGCATTCAACTTTGCTCGGCACTGCAACACGCCCATAATCATTCCATTATTCATCGCGATCTAAAACCAGCCAATCTATTTCTCACCTATGAAGGCCAGCTAAAACTGGGAGACTTCGGAATCGCCTTCGACGCTGGCGAATCGGACCTGACGACCAGTGGTATGACAGTCGGCTCCTGGCTTTATATGTCTCCCGAACAAATCCGTGGAGACGACAGAATCACCGGGCAGGCTGACCTTTATTCATTAGGGTGTCTCTTTTATGAAATGCTTACGGGAAATCCTCCGTTTCAAGGCAGTACATTTCCTGTCATTTTCGAACAGCATCTTAAGGAATCACCAACTCCTCTCCATCTAAATGCTCCGGAGACCCCTGACTCTCTACAGAAAATCGTATTACAACAACTCGCCAAATCCCCCCAGGAAAGACCGTTTAACGCACGTACCATTCAAGGCGTGATGTCTGAGCTTAAGCTGGATTGGGAAGAGGACGAGCAAAGATATCAGGCGGAACTCAGTCGGCTTAAAGTGGCATTTGATGCAGACCCCTTTACGGTTTACGGCCCTTCTCGTGAAGTATCCTGGAAAACACTCATTGTGTGGCTCACCATACTCGGGATGGGAATCACCATATTAGGCCTATTCCAGAACAGCTAACGCGTTATCTTCGATTAGCTGCATTTCGGCTCTTAGCAAGTCTCCCAATTCCATAGCTGCTACCGCCTGTTCCACCTGCTGCTGATTGGCAAAGCCGATTATGGCGCTATCGACCAAAGCATGGGACAACACAAACCGAGTACACAATTCTGCCAGCGGAGTCTCTGGGAAAATCGTTGCCAATCGACCGGCAATTTCTAAATCAAGGTCATACAATTCAAGCGGAAAGAACTTGGTTGTAAACGTATAAGGTGATGGTTTACGTAGCAGCAATGCTCCACCGGCAAAGACACGAATTGCAAACACTCCAACCCCCGACATTTCTCGATATTTCATCACCGTGCCGTAATGATACGGGCCCTGATCTTCAGGCAGCTGATACCCGGCTGAAATATTCGAGGCACTAAAAGGAACTTGAACGGTCTCCACACGACGCGAATCCAGCACCTCTGCCACCGCAATACTATCCCCAGTCCCGGTTATTCCGATATGTTGGATCACGCCTTCACTACGTAAAGACTCGAGCGTTTCCAAGACACCACCTTCACCAAGCACATCCGCAGGAGTCAAAGAAGTGGGCTGACTACCGCGTTGAATCGTGATCGCGTTGTGGACTTGCACAAGTTCGAGTTGTTCTCTCTGCAAGGCCTCGAGAGATCCATTGACGCTCCTTCTAACTGCCCCTGAAATGTCTACCAACTCTTCAGCTAACACTCGAACTTTCGTGGCGACTGCAGCTTGATTCGTCACGCCAAGCTCAGCAAAACAACATCCCAGATTTTCTTCACTCTTGCCGGCCCCATAAGTTCTAGCGGTGTCGAACCAGTTAATTCCAAGGTCGATGGCACTACGCACAGAATCCAACTGATTCGAAAAATCTGTGCCCGTCAAATTACCTGAAAGAGGGCCGCATCCAAACGCAATTCGCGAGACGTTTAAGCCGGTGTTTCCCAGAGGTTTGAATTGCATGGTCTAACTTTGTCTAGCTGTGTCTAGCCTTGCCGGTCAGTTTGAGTGTCCACCTACCTAAGCCAGGTCCAGCAGTTCAGAGATTCGAGTCAGATTAATATTGCCACCGGAGATTACACAGCCTACACGAGGGTGTGGTTCTTCGAATCGCATTTTTACAGCCGCAGCATAGGAAACTGCCCCAGACGGCTCCACCAATAACTTGCCACGCTCCATCATAAGCCTCATCGCATAGGCGATCTGAGCATCGTTCACGACCACAATCTCGTCTACTAAATCGCGTACGACAGGCCAGGTTAACTCCCCCAAACTGGTAAGCAGGCCGTCTGCAATGGTGTTCGGACTTGTCTGAGGTACGAATTCATTATTGACTTTGCTTTGATAGGCATCATCAGCTCCGGCAGGTTCCGCGCCGACAACTCGAATCGTTGGCTTTAATGCTTTGGCGGCAATGGCTATTCCACTTAAGAGCCCCCCGCCACCGACCGGTGCGATGATAACATCCAATTCCGGCACCTGCTCTAGCAGTTCTAACGCCACAGTCCCCTGTCCTGCCATGATGCCGGGGTGGTCATACGGATGAATGAAGGTCGCACCAGTCTCTTCCCTTACTTGGTTGGCCGTGGATTCACGTGCCTCCAACGTCGGTTCACAAAGGGTAATGGTTGCACCGTAGCCTTCTACCGCATCCTGTTTCACCTGAGGAGCATTCGACGGCATAACTATGTAGGCTGGAATCCCCCGTTGTTTCGCTGCCAATGCCAATGCTTGAGCATGGTTGCCACTGGAATGAGTTACCACGCCGGCCGCAGCCTGCTGCTCACTTAACCCGAGAACAACGTTACTAGCCCCACGGAACTTGAAGGCTCCCACCTTCTGTAGATGCTCACATTTGAACCAAATCTTTGTATCAGCGACCTGGTCGAGCTGAGTGCTAGTTTGGATCGGCGTGCGATGCACTACATGACTAATACGCTCGTAAGCCTCGCGAATCGCCTCTAAATTGGTGGCATAGTGCGTCATGATTTTTCCTTTTGTTCGGCTTGGCCATCGCCGTCGTCTCTAATCGAACGGGATTTAATCAACGATTTATAGATCGGCCAGACTACTAAAACGATGGAAATTAACACAAAGGTCAATGCAACAGGACGCTGGACTAGTTCTAAATAACTACCGCTGCTTGCCTGTAAACCGGCTCCCAATTTCTCCTCTGCAATTGGTGCCAATACAAAACCAATCACAAAAGGAGCTAACGGGATCTTGTTTCGTTCCATGATGAACCCGACCACTCCAAAGGCCAGCATCACCCACACATCAAACATTCTGTTATTCAAGGCGTACGACCCGACCACACAAAAGACAATCACGACCGGCAAGAGGTAATGTAGAGGAATCGTCGCCAGTCGGGAGATCCACTTTGCACTCAAGACCATCATCCCGAACATAGCGATGTTGGCAATTAACATGGTGAAGATAATCGTGTAAACAACATCGGGATTGTTCTGAAATAGCAGCACGCCTGGTTGCAGCCCATGTAGAATCAGAGCTCCCAATAGAATGGCATCGATAACGCTACCTGGGATCCCCATGGCAACCAAAGGAATTAATGCTCCGCCAATCGTTGCATTATTGGCTGCCTCACTGGCGACCACTCCTTCTTCGCTGCCTTTACCAAATGCTTCCGGTTCCTTACTCATTGATTTGGCCGCGGAGTAAGCCATCACGCTTCCGACATTTGCTCCGATTCCCGGAAGAATGCCAACCCATGTGCCAATGACACTGCTGCGCACCATATTTACCAAATGGGCGACCCAATCCTTGGCCCCCAATAAAATCCCTTCCGGCTTGACCTTGCTCACCTGCTCAACAGCACCTCCCTTTTGTGCCACTTCATGAATCACCTGACTCACAGCGAACAAACCTATCAGTACTGGAAGCAAGTCGAACCCACCGTTGAGTTGCTCAATCCCCAGTGTCGCGCGAGTCACGCCCGTGGCCGGTGATTCGCCTGGTATTGTGACTAGAATTCCGAAGAGTCCCGAGAAGATTCCGGCAGCTAGAGATTTCCCCGAAACCGAGGCAATGAGCACCAAAGCGACCAAAACCAAAGCAAAGTAATCAAAGTCACCCAATTCGGTCGAAATGTGAGAAATTGGTTTTGCCAAAAGGATAAGAAAGCCCCACGAGATTAATCCTCCCACGAAGGACGACATAATCCCCAATCCGAGCGCGCGACCTGGCTTCCCATCGCGTGCCATGGGGTAACCATCCAAGGTCGTTATCACCGAAGCTGGCGTACCAGGCATTCGCAATAATGTGGCTGTAATCAGCCCACCGGAGATAGAACCGACATACATCGACACGAGCAGCACCATGGCTTCGGTGGGTTGCATGGCATAGGTGAGCGGCAAGGTCAAGGCGATCAACATAGCACCTGTTAAGCCCGGAATCGCGCCCACGAGAATACCAAGCATGGTCCCTAATCCGACCCAGAACAAGTTTACCGGATCGCCAATCGTCAGATTATAGATTACATCATTCATGGTGTGTCACTCCTTAAGGCAGCTGGATGCTGAAAAAGGACTGAAACACAAAGAACACAACCAACGGGAAGAGGATCACCATGTCAGGAACATAGCTATCCAAAATCAATCTCTTAAATTGCTTTCGAGAAAGACCGTAGCACAACACAGCAACATCAAACATATAAATCGACGTAAGAATCCTAAAATCCATTGGCAGGTACTCTAATGCCAATAGGTAAAGCGAAGTCACTCCCACAAACACCCCTGCCGTCTGTAAATATCTGCCCGAAATACCGTCATTTCCTTCAGTTTTTTTTATGGTTCCGGATGAATCTGTTGTTCGGTTTTTTGACAACAGCCAGTACACAAAGCTTACGGCTGTCGCCACAGACACCCAGAGAGGAATGTTAGGGAGGACATCCGGAGAACTGGCATCCACACTCTGAATCTTCCCAATCCGATCTTTGAGGACATCCTTCATGGACTGTCCGGTCTCTATGAACGGTTCAGAAAGCCGTGTTGCTAATTGAGAGTGTACCTGAGGCGTCGCCATACACTTTCGTATCACGTCTGCCATGAAATCAATTTTTGATTGCTCCGTATCTTTCGGAAACCACCAAAAGTGCATATTAGCATGAACAAAATTGAACCCTTGTTCTTTGGCCGTCGGAATCTCCATCGCTTCCGGGTGACGAACTTCCGAACTAATCGCTATTGCCCGAAGCCCTCCGTCCTTAAAAGAAACGTATTCCCCTAATGAGAATGCCGATACATCCACGTGCCCACCGATCACTGCTTCAAACCGAGAAGCACCACCTCCCTTTTGCGTATAGACAAAGTGAGCTCCTGGAAGCTCCTTTTCAAGGATCAAACCTGCATAGTGAACGGGAGCACCCAGGTTTGCTGCAAAGACTAGTTCATTTGGGGTTTCCTTGGCAGCCTGCATAAGCTCCTGAAGTGTCTGATAAGGGGAATCCTCAGCGACAGCAATCACCATATTTGTCTTGCCAGAGGCTGCAATCGGCTCAAAGGACTCGGGCCCGTACGAAACTTTCCCTGACACCTGCGCCGTGATAAGTGCCTCATGCAGAATAAGCATCGTGTAACCGTCAGGATCAGCTTTACGTGCCTGTCCACTTCCAATCGTCGCCCCGGCTCCGCCTACATTCTTAACCACAACTTCCTGATCAAGAAACTGGTTTTCAGCGATGGTTCGCTGGATCATCCGAGCAAACGTGTCGCTTTCGCCGCCCGGGCCAAAGGGAACAATCAAAGTGATTGGCCGATTTGGATATCCTGAATTAGAATCGTTCGAACCACTGCCCATGGCGTACCAGATCATCGCGATCAGCACAGCCAGCCATATACCACCGCGAATCAGCGTATGGGTTGTCAACTTAGATGTTGATTCGTTGGGCATTCGATACCAGTAATTGCAGGAAACAGATTATGAGAAGAACACGCGTTCTGCGGTTCGACGCAGCAGCCAGTCTTTGTCGCCTGCGGACAAAAAGTCCGCATTCTTAATGAGGTTAAAGGAGGGAGCATATTCATGCCCATCTACCACCTGAAAGGGACCGTCACTGGCCCACATTAAACGCTCGACTCCATAGGCATCGATACATCGTTTGATCATCGGCAACAGGTCTGTATAAGGAGCCTGTTTCTTCCCCAGTGCATAATAGGCTGAAATCTTCACCGACACATTTTCATGTCTGGCCAGATGACAGAGTGCCGCGAGATCCTGTTCACGAATCTTCCCATCGACACCAATCCTAGCAAAATGATCGATGACCACTGGAGTATCCGGATTTTGCTCGCACATCTTATCTACGGAACCTAGATGTTTTGCATCAATCAGATGACACATGGCCAGGCCGTGTTTAGCTCCGGCCTTCCACATCGCCTGCATTCCGTCTCCTGCCAACCACTGATCTGGAGTTTTATCATGAGGGCGAATTCGGAAGCCACGTACTCCCTGTTTCGCTAACTTTACCATCTCACGTGCTGGCCGATCATTTTCATTAATGACAGCGACACCACTGAACACGCCCTGGTGTTTATCCATCATGTCCAGCATGTAGCTATTATCAAACCGATAGAAACTCATTTGGATGAGAACAACCCGCTCCACCTTACTTGGATGGCAATGTGCGAAAAGCTGCTCCGGAGTAAAACTCGACGGCTGCATATCTTCCTTTTTGAAGGACTCATGCAGAGGATACTGCTGAAGTTCAGGAGTCCACACATGCACATGGGCATCAATATACCCTGTCGTTTTGTCCTCCTCTGATTTACCCTCTTCTAATTTGCTAGCACCGATCAATGATGATGTAGCTGCTGAAGACGCGGCCACTGCGGCGAACGCTGACGCTTTCGAAAACTCCCGTCGATTCAATGAGTATTGAGGCTCCACCATCGGGCACTCCTCCAATCAAAGGATTAAGACAAAAATCCCATTGTAGCAAATAACCACTGCGGCGACCCGCGCGTTAGCTGGGAGTCTGCGTTCCTACCCGGCTTTCATTCCAAGTGGCGCCTACCATTAAACAGTTAATACCTGAGCCGATGCCGAGCAACCCTATGTTTTCGCCCTTTGAAACCCGCCTTTGTTCCAAACCGACCGCCAATGTCACAGGTAGGGCCGCGGACCCCGTATTACCTAACCATTCAAACGTCGTGAAGTCGTTAGCCTCTGGAAGACCTAGCGATTCAAGCATGAGTTTTCGGTGAGCTGCACCTACCTGATGACAAAATGACCGATGGACATCCGCTCGTTGCCATTGAGTATCCTCTAGAAACTGCTCAAATGTGGCAACACCAGTAGCAATCCCCTCGGCCATTAATCGCTCAGAATCCGTGTGCATCAAAGGACGCATGTCATCAGCAACCGCTTCATCCTTGCCACTATGGCATAGTTCGTGAAACTGAGTATTGGCATGTGCGGCAACCGCGTGCAAAGCATTATCGGTTTGGCTCAGGGAACGGTGAGTCAGCAAGATCGCCGAACTGGCCGAACCGATGGTTAACGAGGCGACAGCCATTTTCACGGTTTTACGAGTCCAGGATGTATCTTCATTAAGTGAACGAACCGTATTTTCGACTAAATGCCGGCTATCTTCCGTACCTACCACCAACGCCGCTTCTATCTGCCCCAGCTCAATCGCATTAGCAGCTAAGGCAATTCCATTGAGTTGTCCTAGGCAGGCATTGGATAAGTCATAGATCATGCAATCTGGACGAAGTCCCAATCCATGATGTACCCGACAGGCCGTCGCAGGCTCCAGGTGATCGCGGCAAACCGATCCATGGATCAGCATACCTATTTTCTGCCGGTCAATATCAGCCACCTGAATGGCCTGTTCACCGGATTCAATAGATTTATCTCCCGGAAGAGTTCCCGGATCCCAAAATCTCCTGTGCCGGATTCCCGTCATCAGCTCCAAACGCCCTTCTGGCAACCTCATTCTCTGATAAGCCGGTTCTAGTTGCTGTTCCAATTGAGCAGTGGAAACAACTTCGGAAGGCAGCGTATAGCCGAGTGATTCTATAGCAACATGTTGATAACGCATGCTCCGATTCTATCTCATGGCTCTCGGACTGATAACCACCGTTTCTTCCGATGTACTTATGCCTGACTTTTCTCTCTAACACGAAGCTCATGCAGGACGTCCGACGACTTGATTGGTTACAAATCACTTTCGAACGACTCAATTCGTTAGTTTTAAGTCACCTATTCCCAAAAAAACTTTTCGACATATTGTGCAAGACGACAGCAGCAAGCACTACATCTTGTGGTTGCCATTTTTTCCACCACAAAATGCCCGGAAGCGTTTGAAAAAAAACGGTCAAGCTGTAACAATCTTGACTTCTTGCTTCCCACAAGATTCACTCAGATTTTGCACCTGTTTAAGGAGAACACAGAACGGTATCCATCTATGGATTTCACTTCTCGGGTCTGATTACAGACATTATTGCAAGGGGGGCGAAACTGGAGCGTTCTATCAAGTCACGTCGGCTCACACAACGGTCGCAGTGAATTTTGTTCTGAGCACAATCTGAATCGGTTGCTAATCATTCAAAAGGAATTGATTAAGTTAGCATTCTCTTTCGGTATTTTTTCAGTTTCTGAATACTCGTAGTTACCGACTACCTATTCGATCTTGCATGAATCTTTATCAGTCCGGGAGCCGTTCTGGGTTCTTTTCGTCTTAGTTTTAGAGCGCTTTTTTGAATAGAAGCACTCTGAGTATCTGAAAGGGATTACAGATGCAGAAGAAACCACTTATTGGTATTAACATTGATTACAAGAGTGAAACGAAGGATACAGCAGCCTACTTTTATCTAGCTGCTGGTTATTCGGACTGTGTATTGCGAGCTGGCGGAATTCCCGTCATGGTTCCGATCATGGACGAAGAGGATGACATTGAAGCCGTACTTGACACACTAGATGGTTTCATTTTGGTAGGTGGCTTGGACCTGGATCCCCACCGGGATGGTTTTATGCGTCACACTTCGTGTCGTCTAATGAGCTCACGCCGCGAAATCTTTGACCGCCAACTGGCTCGCTTGATTTTCCAACGCAAGCTCCCTGTCTTTGGTATCGGAGTCGGAATGCAGCTCTTAAATATCACAGCCGGCGGCAACCTACACCTCCATATCCCGGAAGCACTTCCGAATGCAGTGCCTCACCGTGATCCTCAGGATCCATCACATCGACACGGACTCGAAATCACCGAGGGTTCCATCCTGGAACGTATTTATGGAGACGGTGAAATCCGCGTTAATTCCAATCACCATATGGCGATTGACGAACCAGCCCCTGGTTTCATCGTAACAGCTCGCTGTCCCGATGGTGTCATCGAAGCCATTGAGTACAACGAAGACGGTTGGGTCGCGATGGGCACTCAATTCCATCCGGAAGCTCCGTCTGCTACCGCTATGGACTTCCGAATTATTGAGGAATTCCTGGACGAGGTACGAGTCGAATCAGGACTCGCCTTAGCAGCAGCCTAACGGCTACCCTCGAGACTGAAAGACTGGATGGTTGACTAATCGCTTGCTTACTATCTAGCCGGACTACACGGATAGGTCTGGCAGCATCGATGGACGACTGATCCGGAATAGATCAGACAGGTTTCTAAGACGAAAAAAACTCTGTGGCCTCAATGGATGCCACAGAGTTTTTTTATTTTCTCTACTCGAATTGAATCAGAGCAATTTTCGCAATACGGTTTGCAGGATTCCACCGTTACGGTAGTAGTCCATTTCAACCGGCGTGTCGATTCTCACCTTCGCCTCGAACTCGATAACGGCACCATCTGCAGCGGTCGCCTTAACCGTCAGTGTAGAAAGTGGCTCCAGCGAGTCGTCCAGTCCAAGTACATCAAAGGACTCTTCTCCGGTCAATCCAAGCGACCCAACGGTTTGGCCATCTGCTAATTCCAATGGCAGGACACCCATCATCACCAGATTACTACGATGTATTCGTTCATAGCTGGCAGCGATTACCGCTCGTACCCCCATCAACTGGGTTCCTTTGGCGGCCCAGTCTCGACTACTTCCGGTACCGTACTCCGCTCCGGCCAAAATCACCAAGGGAGTCCCATCCTGCTTGTACTTCATTGCCGCATCATATATCGACATCACTTCACCAGTTGGCAGGTAACGCGTCACGCCGCCTTCAGTTCCTGGTGCAAGTTGATTGCGGATTCGAATATTAGCAAACGTACCACGCAACATAACTCGGTCATTACCACGTCGTGAACCATAGCTATTAAAGTCAATCGGCTCGACACCTTTGTTCTGCAGGAACAATCCTGCTGGACTGTCTTTAGCAATGGCGCCGGCAGGAGAGATATGGTCTGTCGTGGTACTGTCACCTAACATTGCTAAAGCTTTAGCTCCTGTTAACGGCTGTACTGGTGGCACTTCCACAGGCAGATCAACCATAAAGGGAGGTTCCTGAATATATGTTGATGCGTCATTCCAAGAGTAAATATCCCCTGAATCCACAGCAATTTCATTCCACTTTTGATTGGAATCGAACGCATTTCCATAGCGTTCAGTAAACATCTCACTATCAATTGCGCTATTCAGAACTTCCGCAACTTCGTCCCGGGAAGGCCAAACGTCTTTCAGATACACATCGTTACCATCAGTATCCTGCCCCAAGGCCTGCGTTTCAAAATCAATCAACGTGGTTCCAGCCAATGCATAGGCTACGACCAGAGGCGGACTGGCAAGGTAGTTTGCTTTGACGTCCTGACTCACGCGACCTTCAAAGTTTCGATTTCCTGAAAGCACAGAACAGGCCACGAGATCTGCTTCATGAATTGCAGCAGAAACCGGTGGCGGCAACGGGCCACTATTCCCAATACAAGTCGTACATCCATAGCCAACGACATGAAATCCGAGCTGCTTCAGTGACTCTGTTAGACCTGCTTTATCCAAATAATCACTAACCACTCGGGATCCCGGCGCCAGACTCGTTTTCACATAAGGCTTAACACTCAGCCCTTTCTCAGCGGCCTTCTGTGCTAACAACCCAGCCGCCAGCATAACCGACGGGTTACTTGTATTGGTACACGAGGTGATCGCAGCGATTACCACCGAACCGTGAGTAATATCAACATCACCGGAGTCGAGGTGAGCGGTAGCCTTCGCATCAAGAGCTTCTCCTTCTAATGCAAATCCCCGTTCGCTCACAGCTCCACGTAGCGTAGTTTCAAACGCAGGTTTCATATCAACCAGAGAGACTCGGTCCTGAGGACGTTTAGGCCCGGCCAATGATGGGACAACGGTCGACAAATCTAAACTTACATAGCTGGAATAGGTCGGCGTGGGAGCATCCGCAGTCAAGAACAGCCCTTGTTCTTTGGTGTAATTTTCAACCAGAGCAACTTCTTCGTCGCTTCGCCCTGTTTTCCTCAGGTAATTCAGCGTTTCGCCATCAACGGGGAAGAAGCCCATTGTGGCACCATATTCAGGAGCCATATTGGCAATTGTCGCTCGGTCTGCCAGTGACATATTGGCAACGCCACTGCCATAAAATTCAACGAATTTACCTACCACACCTTCCTGTCGGAGGATTTCAACCACCATTAGTACGAGGTCTGTAGCCGTCGCACCTGCTGGAAGTTCGCCGGTCAGCTCGAAGCCAACCACTTCCGGCATTAGCATGTAGATAGGTTGTCCGAGCATGACACCTTCAGCCTCGATTCCTCCGACACCCCAACCAACAACCCCCAGGCCGTTGATCATCGTCGTATGACTATCCGTTCCAACAAGTGTGTCCGGAATGGCCACGGCACCTTGCTGATCGTCTCGTTTAAAGACGCCACCAGCCAGAAATTCCAAGTTAACCTGATGCACAATTCCAACATTCGGAGGAACCACTCGGAAATTATCAAATGCTTTTTGTCCCCAGCGTAGAAACTCGTAGCGTTCGTTATTACGTTCGAATTCCAATTCGACGTTATCGACCAAAGCATCTTCAGTACCGAATCGATCTACTTGAACCGAATGGTCAATGACCAGGTCCACTGGAATCAGGGGGTTGATTTTCTTAGGATCGCCTCCCAAGCGTTCCATCGCCGAACGCATGGCTGCCAGGTCAACTACGGCCGGTACTCCCGTAAAGTCCTGCAACACTACTCGGGCAGGCTTAAATGGAATTTCTTTGGTGCCTGGGTCTGCAGCGTTCCAACGGGCTAGGTTTCGGACATCTTCTTCTTCCACGACGTAGCCGTCACAATTCCGCAGAACGGACTCAAGCAAAACGCGAATGGAGTAAGGAAGCTTATCAATCTCTCCGATACCCTGTTCTTGCAGGCTGGATAATCGGTAAATACCGACTTCTCCACTTCCACTATCGAATGTATCCCGAGCTTTAAATGGATCAAACGAAGTTGCATCACTCATTGAATCAACCATCTCTTCTATAAACAAAGTAAAAATACGGCAAAACCACTGTAGCTATACCAGTATGGCACGCGCAGCGACAAGCATTCATTTTATCGCAAGGAATCCTTGGTCAACAGTAGTCCGAGATACTGACGAGCCTAAGAATCGTTACCGTTTGACCGTTTTTTGAAGTCCAGTGTCATTTGCGGCGAATCAGACTCCGCCTCTGGATTCAATTCCTGGTAAAGCAAGCTCGGTTGGATATCACGATTGTTTTGATACTTCGAACTTTGATACTCGGTGATATCCCCAGAGATCTCGTGATAAAAGATTTGACAAATCTGTACTCCGGGGTAAATCTTTACCGGCTGGACAGCAAACATTTCCAGAGTCCAGAACCCTTTAAACCCAACATCTCCAAATCCCGCAGTCACATGAACAAACAACCCGAGCCTGCCTATCGAGCTACGACCTTCAATCATTGGCACCAAATCATGCGTTTCAGTCCGTTCAACCGTTCTCGCCAGATAAAGCTGATTTGGATTCAAAACCAATCCGGATTCAGGTATCTTTAGCCGCCGTACACGATTGACCTGCCGCATATCGAGTACGACTTCTTCATACACCATCACCTCGTCATGCAAGGTCAGGTTGTAACTATTCGGATTAAGATTGTCTTCATTAAAAGGGGTGATATCGATGGTATCACCGAGACGTTTCTTAATTTCCTGCCCTGATAGGATCATCTAGTTGTCGGTCCGGAGTAAGGAGCAATGAGATTGGAAGAAAAGTTCGTGGCAAAAGCACACAGTGAATATCGCATGTATACTACTTTTTCGCAAATTCACGTCTGCTATTTTACTCCAATCCGTGGGCAAAATCTCTTCATACTACAGTCCTCGCAGAGCGGTTTTCGCGCGTCACAGATGGCGCGGCCATGGTGAATCATACGATGCGAGTAATAGATCCACTCCTTTTTTGGGAGAACAGCCATCAGTTCACGTTCCACTTTGACTGGGTCTTTTTCAAAAGCGATACCCAGCCTACGGCTAATACGTCCCACGTGAGTATCAACTACGACTCCGGACGGAATTCCAAAGGCTGTTCCCAACAAGACGTTTCCAGTTTTCCTGCCGACACCTGGCAAGGCAGTCAACGCCTCTAATTCCAACGGTATTTCCCCGTCATGCTTTTCCATGAGCTGTTTCGCACAATTCCTAATATTCTTTGCCTTCGCTCGATAAAATCCAGCACTCTTCACTATCTTTTCAACTTGTTTTTGAGTGGCTTGTGCCAAATCATAAGCCGTGGGATATTTCGCGAACAAATCTGCCGTCACGATATTCACTCGTTCGTCGGTACACTGTGCGGAGAGGATCGTGGCGATCAACAGTTGAAAGGGAGATTCATAATTCAACGCACATTCTGCATCTGCATAATGTTTGGCAAGATGTCGTACGACTCGCCGAGCATGATTTTTTTCTTCGCGTGATGCGGCCATGAGGTAATTCAATCACAGACAGACAAGTTTTGAATATTTTAGGTACTTTAGAGTCAAGCTATACTGGAAGTAGACCAATCGCACCCTAGGCGGATGCAGGCGGCAAGCTCATTCCATGCTACTATACATCAATTCATAGCCCATACCTAATAACCACCCTACGAGTACAACGGGACACTGAAAATTATTGATCGCTGCTGGCCTCAGCCACTTCCGGTCCCGCTATTCAGTCTTTCCGTACCAGTAGGATTTCAGGAGCAGACCCCGTGAGTGAATACCCTTTCGATGTGGCCAAGTACCATGAAGGGATCGCGTTATTCAATGACGTCGAATTCTTTGAGGCCCACGATGCCTGGGAAGAACTATGGCAGGAGTACCATGGAGACGATCGCAAGTTTTTCCAGGGGCTCATCCAAGTTGCAGTCTGCCTACATCATTTTGGAAACGGAAATATCCGAGGTGCCAAAAAACTGTTTATCTCCAGCACAGCCTATCTCGAGCCATTTGGCCCCATACACCTCGGTTGTAACATTGAGCAACTTATCAAAGAACTAACTGCCTGTTGTCAGGAAATACTGGATAGTACCGAAGAATACCCCAAAATTGAGATCATTCCCGATCTGATCCCTGAGATTCATCTCGAAGGTTTCGAGTGAACAACCTTATTTACGAATTTGCCGGCTCGCTCTAGTATAAAGACTCGAGCAAAAGGCGATTCCAAAAATCAAAGCTAATTAACCGAAGACAAAATGTCTAACCAAGAGCAAATACAGGCCAAGACAGCTGCATCAAAGGACTTTGTTGCCAAAGAACTAATGGGAGAAGTGCATAGCAACAGCTACGCTCCACCTATACGTAAATATGATCGCGAACTAATTGTTAGTAACGAATACATATCCTCTTTACCTGATTTACAGAATGGCCCGTCAAGCTTAATTCAGGGTGCCCCGGTCGCTATCCAACAAGTTGGCATACATAATTTTAGGTTACCACTGACATACAAAAAGAGAGATGGTTCGACAATTGAACTCGAAACCAGTGTGACAGGTAGCGTTAGCCTGGAAGCACACAAAAAGGGCATCAATATGTCCCGAATCATGAGGAGTTTTTACGCTCATAAAGACGACACATTCAGCACGAACAAAATAAAAGATGTTTTAGAAACCTACAAAGAAAATCTGATGTGTTTCGATTCTCGGATCATGTTGAAAACTTCATATCCGATCATGCAAAAGAGTCTTAGAAGCGAATTAGAAGGTTTTCAATACTACGATGTGGTTTTTGAAGGTGAACTGACTAAAGATGGAGATTTCGTAAAGTATATCCATTTTGATTTTGTTTACTCATCTGCCTGCCCTTGCAGTTTTGAATTAAGTGAACACGCCGAGAAATATCGCAATCGAGCGACAGTCCCTCACAGCCAGAGAAGTGTAGCTCGAGTAAGTGTAAATTTCGATGAAATACTATGGATAGAAGACTTACAGGAGTTGTGTCTAGCTGGTTTACAAACCGAAACTCAGGTCATAGTTAAGAGAGAAGACGAACAAGCTTTCGCCGAGATGAACGCTTCATATCTTAAGTTTGTTGAAGATGCGGTCCGCTTGCTATACGAAAAGCTTAACAACGAACCCCGCATCAAAGACTTTCGAATCGTTGCCTCGCATAACGAAAGCCTTCATAGTCATAACGCAATCTCCGTTATCGTGAAGGGGATTGAGAATGGATTTACAGCCGATATAGCAAGAGACGTGTTTGAATCCACGGGTTTGCGTTAACCCCTCTCATCCTGATGCAGGCCAAATTCGGATGAGCTTCGATACTCACCAGCCTGTAATACTAATGGAATGCCTACTCACTTCTGAGCAATAAGCCGGTCCTCAGAGACCAACCTTCGAGAAAACATGTAACTGATTTAATAAACAAGGTTAGGTAATAAAAGTGGCGTTGCTCTGGGAAATCCTGCAATTTGTTTTGCGACTTGGCTTTGGGATTTCCTTGGCTATGGCGATTACCAGCCCAAAACATGTAACCAGTGGATTCTTCAAAGTCCATTTATGGGTGGTTATGGGGCTCAACGTCTTTGGAGCTCTGGTCACCTGGACCGTCTCGGACGAACACCTTCCCACTGACACCATACGCATTGCCAGTCAATCCACACTACTGGGATTGATTTTGGGAACATCCGTACTCAGCTATCTCGGTGCAGTATGTTGGCTGTACGAGAAATCAGGGTCGGGCCAAATCATACTAACATTGCTTACCTTACTTACGCTAGCGACCGCCTATCAAAGTAGCGTGCTCCCCAAGGATAGCCAGTCAACACATCATCTGAGCTTGCTACTAGACATTGTGTCTTCCGGATTGGTCGTCGGTAGCGTGATAACAGCTATGTTATTGGGACATTGGTATTTGAATACTCCCACCATGAACCTGATTCCTTTACGCAAGCTGCTTTGGCTATGCGTCATTGCACTGTTACTTCGTACCTGCGTCTCCGGCACCGGCACGGCGTTGACACTGAGTAATACGGACGTAACCAATACATGGTGGATCTTTGTTTCGCTGCGGTGGATTTCAGGTATTTTTGTAAGTCTGGGATTAATCTATATGACCTTTATGACTCTGCGAGTCCCGAACACGCAAAGTGCCACTGGGATCCTCTATGCAGCCACCATCGTCGTGTTTATCGGTGAACTCACCGCCCGCGTTTTGGCCGAGAACGTCCTGTACCCACTCTGATCTGACGATAAAATAGAACACTCTCGGACTTATCCTCAACCACCTTGGACGCCATGAACGTAACTTACTTTTGCAAAACCTGCGATCAGGTAACACGAGTTCCGTTTACGGAGCAATCAACGGCGGTCCACTGCACACGCTGTTCCGCCGAACAAAAATTCCCGGCAACCTTCCTCGATGAAGACGCGGAAGGTAATACCGTACTCGAACGCTGTACCATCTGCGGTAGCCCGGAACTATACTATCGCAAGCAATTTAATCAACGACTGGGCCTTGCGATTATCGCTCTCGGCTCAACATTGAGCACCATCGCCTACTACTACCACAACCTGTTTTGGACATTTTTAATCTTATTTGTCTTCGCCGGCGTTGATTTGCTATTTTATATCTTCATGAGAAATCTATTACAATGTTACAAGTGTAATAGTGAATTTCGTGGATTCGAGGACTCACCTGAATACCAACCATTCAATCTCGAGGTTCACGAAAAATACCACCAGCAGCGAGTCCGGCTCGAACGAGCCCAGAAAGAACAAGCGTGGCTGGAGCAACAGGCAGCTCGTCAGAATCAAAATAACTCCGACGAAGCCGATTCTTAATACAGGTACGCAATGGATCAGGAACGAGCTCGCATTCAGGAAGACCTGCGAGGCGTCATTGAAGGAGAAGTGCGTTGCGACGACCTGCTCCTGCAACTGTATTCCAGCGATGCCAGCATCTATCAGATCCAGCCGCTAGCCGTTGTCCGCCCTTTACACACTCAGGATGTCGTCGCCTGTATCCAATACGCCAATGAACACCATATTTCTGTCCATGCCCGTGGCGCTGGCAGTGGTTTAGCAGGCGAATCACTAGGGCCCGGAATCATCATTGACTTTGCACATTCCATGCGAAGAATCCTTGATTTCGATGGTTCCTCGGTTCGCATCCAACCGGGAGTCGTACTGTCCAGACTAAACAAATACCTAGCCAAGCATGACCGCATGTTTGGCCCTGATCCCAGCAATAGTGAAGTCACGACTATGGGAAGTGTCCTCGCTTTGGATAACAGTGGCAGTCACTGGCTCAAGTATCGCAGTCCAAGATTCCACGTCGAAGAACTGGAAGTTGTGCTAGCCGACGGGTCTGTCCTGCGACTGGGACACAAGCAGAATATAGAAACCCTTTGTGCCGTTCCTGTTAAACGCGCATTATCCGATCCCATCGCTGCACCAACGGTTTCCCGCCTCGATCAAATCCAAAATCGAGTCCGGAATATTCTCAGCACTCATGAACAAACGATCCGCGAACAAACCCCTGCTTCACCGGCTCATCGTTGTGGTTACCACCTCAGTGATCTCCTCGAGGGAGACCACCTGGACCTCACAAAACTATTGGTCGGCTCCGAAGGAACACTCGGACTCATCACCGAGGCAACGGTCAGAACTTCGCCGATCCCTGAGCACACCGGTGTTTTACTGCTGTTTTTCGACCGCATCGACAAAGCAACTCAGGCGTCTCAGCTTCTGGCCAACATGGACATTGCTGCCTGTGACCTCATGGATCGACGTTTGCTGGTATTGGCCAGAGAAACCGACCCTCGTTTCGTTCGCTCCATCCCTGACGATGCAGAAGCAATGCTACTGGTCGAAGTCGAAGGAGAGAGTCGCAACTCCGTTCGACAGCATTTGGCACAAATCAGCGAGTCCGTTCAACAAACCCATCACCTGGCGTTTGCCAGTCGGATGGCGTTGGAACAGGCAGAGATCGAGCAGGCATGGTCCATCACTCGCAATGTGATTCCTACACTGTACCGTCTGGAAGGTTCAACCCGAGCCATCCCATTCATCGAAGATATTGCTTTACCTCCGGCTCAACTTCCCTCTGTCTTGCCTCAGATTCACCTCACTCTTCAGAAGCATGAAACGACGGCATCTTTATTCGGCCACCTCGGACACGGCGTTATTCACATCCGCCCCTTCCTCAATGTGGATAACAAAGGCGATGTCCGAAAACTTCATGCATTGGCTAATGACATCTACGAACCGGTCATTGCCGCCGGCGGAACGATCAGTGGTGAGCACGGCAGCGGTTTAAGTCGCACATGGTTTATGCGCAAACAATTCGGTCCACTTTACGATGTATTTGCTGAGGTCAAACGGGTCTTCGACCCTCGGCACATCCTCAATCCTGGCAAAGTCATTTCCGAGATGCCGCAGCCCATCCATAACAACCTGCGGCCGGTTAGCGTCAACCTGAGTACGCCCCGTCGGTTCATGGCGGACGTCACCAATGACGAAGAGGAACAACGTAGCCCTATCGAGTTACAACTTGCCTGGTCCGCCGATGAACTGGCTTACACCTCTCGTGCATGTAATGGCTGTGGACGTTGTCGCGATGAATCCCCAACAACCCGCATGTGCCCGGTCTTTCAGTTTGCACCTTCTGAGGAATCCAGCCCTCGAGCCAAAGCCAACCTGCTTCGCGGAGTCATCACAGGACGATTACCAGTCGCCACGCTAGGGGAAGACGATGTCAAAGCAGTGGCTGATTTGTGTGTAAATTGCCATCAATGTCGAGTGGAGTGCCCAGCCAGCGTCGATATTCCAAAGATCGTGCAGGAAACAAAAGCACAATACGTCCGCTCCAATGGCCTTAAATTCACCGAGACGCTTTTTACAAAACTCGACCGGACTGCCAAATGGGCAAGTCGTTTTCACTGGCTTTACAACTGGAGTCTGCGTAATCGCCAAATGCGTTGGATGATTGAAAAAATCACGGGGCTGGCTCAGGGGCGTAAACTCCCGCAGGTGGCTGGCACTAGTTTCCTGAAGTGGGCGGCGAAAAACCGGCTCACCAAACCAAGCCGAGAACCTGGTGGAAAAGTCCTATATTTTGTTGACATTTTCGCAAACTGGTTTGATCCGGATCTCGCACGCTGTCTGGTTTCTGTCCTTAAACACCATGGCGTTAGCGTCTATGTCCCTACTGAACAGCATTGGTCTACCAGCTCAGCGATTACAGAGGGAGACATCGAATATGCTAGAGAGCTTGCGCAACGTAACGTCTCCCTCCTCTCCGACGCCGTACGTCAAGGCTATACGATCGTTACCACTGAACCCACAGCCGCGATGTGCCTGACACAGGAATACCCAAATCTTCTCGGAGATGATGAATCCCGTCTCGTCGCGGAAAACACACAGGATGCCTGCCACTACCTGTGGGGACTACATGAATCTGGAAAACTGGAACTCGATCTTCAACCAGTAAACTATCAAGTTGGTTACCACCTCCCTTGCCACTTGAGAGCCTTACAGGAATTCACTCCGGGAGAACATTTATTACGTCTTATTCCGGGCCTCAGTATTCAACGGATCGACAAAGGATGTTCCGGGATGGCTGGTACATTTGGATTAAAACGTAAGAATTACCGAAACAGCCTTAGGAGTGGGTGGGGATTGATTAGTACGATGCGAGATTCTGCCATTCAGGTAGGGACGACGGAGTGCAGTGCGTGTAAAATTCAAATGGAACAGGGAACCACTAAACCCACACTCCACCCTATCAAGCTACTTGCCCACGCCTACCGTCTGGCCCCGCAAGTTCGATCTCAACTAGCTCAACAATCCCGCGACTTAATAACTTCATGACTATTCAAATCAAGCTATTTGCCGTCGCTATGCAAAAGGCCGGAACCTCGGAACTTGAAGTCGATTGTCCGCTACCGGCCACCCTCGCCGATTTGGAGCAGGCCATCCTGACAACCTGCCCCACACTGGCCGATATCCTTCCGCATTGCCGTTTTGCGGTCGATGACCAATTTGCGACCGCTCAGACTGTGATTACAACCGACTCGACAATCGCGATTATCCCTCCTGTCAGTGGAGGAGCCCTGTAATAAATTGCTATGATTGAAATCACAAACAACGTCATTGATTCCCAGGCTGTACTTGAGTCCGTTCAGGATACTCGGGCCGGAGCAGTCGTCCTGTTTCTGGGAACAACCCGTAGTATCACTGGTGACCGCGGCACAGATTCGCTTGATTACGAATGCTACGAGTCGATGGCTACTCGGCAACTAGAATCACTTGAATCGGCCGCACGCGAACGCTGGGATGTCATAAGCATCCAAATCACCCACCGCCTGGGACACCTCCTGCCCGGAGAAGCGAGTGTCGCCATTGCCGTGAGTTCTGCTCACCGAGTAAATGCGTTTGAATGCGGGCAATGGTTGATTGACACGCTCAAAGAGGATGTTCCTATTTGGAAGAAGGAAAACTGGTCCGATGGAACGCACGAATGGGTGCACCCGGGAATCGAGGGTTAATCGGTGTCAAAGCAACGTCCCCCACTAACAGACAGCCTGGGCCGCATACACTCCAATTTGCGTATGAGTGTTACCGATCGCTGTAATATCCGCTGTTTCTACTGTATGCCCGAAGAGAATGTCGAATTCAAACCTCGCCATGAGATACTGACATTTGAGGAATTGGGGCGATTCGCTCGAATCACGGCCTCCATGGGTGTCAACAAAATACGAATCACCGGTGGAGAACCATTAGTCCGTAATAATCTTGCCTCGCTGATTGCGGAACTAAATTCCATCGTAGGGATTGAGGATATCGCTTTAACCACCAATGCGATGCTGCTAGCCAACCAAGCAGATGCTCTACGCCAGGCCGGCCTAAACCGTCTCAACATCAGTCTAGACACCCTGAATGACGATACATTTTTCCGACTATCACGGCGTCGCGGAATTGACCAGGTGCTTGCTGGAATCGAAGCAGCTCAACAAGTCGGCTTCGATATGATTCGCCTGAATGCCATTGCGATCCGCGGGATGACCGAAAGCGAAATACTTCCATTGGCACGATTTGCTCTGGAACGCCAATTGGAACTTCGTTTCATCGAATTCATGCCACTTGATGCAGATGACAATTGGGGCAATGAAGCCGTACTTACTGGAAGCGATATTCGTAAGACCATCGAAGCTGAGCTGGGAAAACTAGAACCAGCGACTCGGCCAGACCCCAGTCAACCTGCAGTGGACTATCAGTTTACTGAGGGCAAGGGAAGAATTGGATTCATCAATCCTGTATCCAAACCGTTTTGCGAAACCTGCAACCGGTTACGTATCACGGCTGAAGGCAAAGTGCGTAACTGTTTGTTTTCACATCAGGAATGGGATGCTCGGCAATTGATGCGAGATGATGCATCCGACAGTGAAATCGAACAGCTAATCCGCGAATGTGTTCTAGATAAAAAAGCGGCTCACGGCATCGACACGCCTGATTTCGAAAAGCCCGAACGAGCGATGTATCAGATTGGTGGCTAAAGTTCGGCAGCAAATTCTGCTTACCAACGTGAAACTAGATTTTCATTTGCTTACGCTGGCCTTCGACTTCCTCCAACGTATAAACTTTCCCCGTCCCACTTCCGGGACATTCTTTGCAAGTGGCTTTCCAGGATTTTTCATTTTTAAGATTTGAGTCCCAAAAGGGCCATGTCCGGCACTGGATAGGCCGAGCGTGATACACACTACACCCACGCTTATCCGTGTCAAAAAAGACGCAGTCTCCATTGGGAAACTCACGCAAACTACGTCGTGCACCAATTTTACGTACGTATTTTTCCTCAAACTCTTCACTACTAAGCTCGACCTCTCGAGCTAAATCATCAATTTCCTGCTGCTGAACCCAAACAAACCCTGGAGCCCCGGTACAGCAATCTCCGCATTGACTGCATTCGAATTGCAGGCCATCTGCGTACCAAGGCTGCTTTTCATTCGTCATATCGCCTGACAATTTCTCTCAATTACCTTTCTGACCTGAAAATTGAACAATCTGATTATAACGATTAGTAAAAGTTTATCGATTACCTCAAGATTCTATCGTCATCACTCGATAAAACTCGCATAGACGAATTGCGCTGTAAGCATGCCAATATATATTGCAAACACTGTTTCATATTCGTCGAACTGAATTTACCCATTTCATGATTCAATCTTGGAGGATTGCAAACCGCATACCCGAATCCGTGGTAGCACCTGGCGTTTTTGATTGACTTAAACCCTTACAAGGAATACACTTAGGGCGTTTGGGCCTCCATTCAAAACCAATGAAGACTTAACCCTCTTTTTGTACGACCATTCTTCAGCAGCTATGTCTAACAGCAAGACTAAAAAAGACATTGTCAGAACGATCGCCGAAGAATCCGGGCTGACTCAACAAACCGCCAAAGACCTTGTCCAAAACACTCTGGATGCTATTGTTCAAATCCTGGCTGACAACGGCCGAATTGAACTGCGTAATTTTGGAGTTTTTGAATGCAAAGAACGCAAAGCACGCATCGGGAGAAACCCGAAAACAGGTGATCCGGTGGATGTCCCCGCCAAATTTGTGGTCACCTTTAAACCCGGCAAAGCAATGGAAAACCGGATTCGCGAAGCCAATCCGGTTGGCTGGAACCTTAGCACTTTTGAGCTTCCTGAAGTTAATTCTCAAGCTCTGTCGCAAAGCGAAGATCCCGACCATCCATTACCGCCGATCTAACCTCGGAAAGTCGTATTGCAAGCCACCTTAGAATTGTGTACTTATACGCGACCACATCATCAATACGTTGTTTGTGCGTGGTCAAAACAATAACAACTCAGGGGTTACGGCAATCAATCCCTGGTTAATTAGGTAGCCGATCAGGAAGACCGGCTTGAGGCCTTCAAGGAGGAATTTCAATGCGACGCATGTTTTACGCCGTATTAGTATTAGCCGCTATCAGCACAAGTATCGGGTGTATCATCCCCGCCTACTCAGGTGATCGTGCGCGACGTACCCAGCAACTCATTTTCACTTCGGAAAATCAACGTCAGATTCTCAACTTCTGGGAACGATTCTGGCACATGGACCAACCGGATCACATGGCTCCTCAGCGAGTTCATGGTGGTGTGATATAGGTCTGTAATCGCACTGCAGACAAAGATTACCTTTTGTCTCGCCAGCTGTATTGATAAGTTATTCGCCGGAAGACCTTACCTTTACTCCGACGAAACTCTGATTGCCATAATTGAGAAATCAGCGATGTCAGGTTAGATTACCGTTACAGGTATATTCTAACTTGGCATCGTTTTTTTAGGCCGCTACTTTGACCAACCCCTCAGATACTCCCAACCTGCAGGTACAACTCGGCAGGCTAACTCTACCCAATCCCATTCTCGTAGCATCTGGCACGTTTGGCTATGCTCGCGAAATGGAAGGGATTGTCGACCTCAGTTTGCTTGGCGGCATTGTCCCCAAGACAATTACCACAGAAATGCGTGTCGGAAACGCCCCACACCGGACAGTGGAAACCTCTTCCGGTCTTCTCAATTCCATCGGCTTAGACAACGATGGCATCGATGCGTTTATCTCGCATCACTTACCCTATCTTTCCGAACAGTCGGCTCCGCTAATTGTCAGTATTGCCGGGTCCAGCGCCGATGACTATGTGTCGCTTGCCTCACGTCTGGCAGAACAGGGCGGGATCGACGCATTAGAATTGAATATCTCCTGCCCCAACGTTGCCCACGGCGTGGATTTCGGAAGTAATCCAGCGTTGTGTGAGCAGGTCGTACGTGGTGTACGCAACAGCTGCGACATTCCTGTCCTTGCCAAACTGACACCTAACGTCACGAGCGTCGTGGAAATTGCAGATGGGGCTGCTCAAGGAGGGGCCGATGCCGTCTGCCTGACAAATACGCTGCTGGGAATGGCGATCGACTGGAAAAAAAGACAACCGATCCTCGGGAATGATGTTGGTGGACTGAGCGGTCCGGCCATCAAGCCTGTCTCCTTACGATGTGTATTTCAGGTCGCCCACGCGGTCGATGTGCCGATTATCGGTATCGGTGGCATTGCCAATCTCGACGATGTCATGCAATTCCTGGTGGCCGGAGCATCTGCAGTACAAATCGGAACGGCTAATTACTACGACCCAACCATTTCAATGAAATTAATCGAGCAACTCCCAGAGGCTTTAAACACCTTGGGCGTCTCTTCGGTTACCGAAGTCGTCGGAACGGTCACATCCAACAAGAGCTAAAAAGAGCAAGAAAGAGGTAGATTCAAAGTCATGCGAGTACTATCAGGCATTCAGCCGACAGGCCGTTTTCACTGGGGTAATTATTTTGGCGCGATTCGCCAGTACATTGACCTGCAGACCGCCGATCAGGCCTATTACTTCATTGCAAACCTGCATGCCCTCACCACTATTCGCGATAGCGAGCAATTAAATCAGCTTACGTATGAAGCGGCGCTTGATTTATTAGCACTAGGGCTCGACCCAGATCAGGCCTCTCTATTTGTCCAATCCGACGTCCCCGAAATATCTGAATTAACCTGGGTCCTAATGACAGGCACTCCCATGGGGCTTCTGGAACGCTGCCATGCATACAAAGAGAAGAAGGAGAAAGGAATCAGTGCCGATGCTGGTTTATTCACTTATCCCGTCCTGATGGCGGCTGACATTCTCGGCTACGACTCCAATATTGTACCGGTGGGGCAGGATCAGGTTCAGCACATTGAAGTCGCTCGGGATATTGCCAAAAGCTTCAACCACCATTTTGGCGAGTGCTTTGTCCTACCGGAAGCTAAGCTACTAGACGCCTCGGCCAAAGTTCCAGGCACCGATGGTGAAAAGATGTCTAAAAGCTATGACAACACAATCGAGATCTTCGGTAACGAGAAAGCGATTCAAAAAAAGATCATGCGAATCGCCACTGACTCCCGCCCGATGGAGGATGCAAAGGAACCGGAAGGTGATCACCTATACCAACTCTACAGCTTGTTTGCCTCTGCAGAGCAACAACAGGAACTGGCAGCCATTTACCGCGCCGGTGGATTCGGCTACGGAGACGTAAAGAAAAAGATTGCTGAAGCTTCAGCGGAATATTTCCGCTCGGCCTGGGAACGACGAGCTCAACTTGAAAGCGACGCAGACTATGTTCGGGATGTACTCGATGCCGGCGCAAAACAAGCCCGGGATAAATGTCGAGAAGTACTGGATCGTGTACAAAAAGCAACTGGACTTGTGCGATGAACATCCTTGGCCTGGGCACCGACATCATCGAATGCTTACGCATCGCCAAGATGATCGAGAAGCATGGCGAACTGTTCCTCAACCGCGTTTATACACGGGATGAAATTGCTTATTGCAGCAGCCGCAAGGGCGCCACTCAGTCGTATGCAGGTCGCTGGGCTGTTAAAGAGGCCGTACTGAAGGCAATGGGCACCGGATGGTCTCGAGGAATTCGCTGGAAAGACATTGAGGTCGTCACCGATCTTACCGGCAAACCACGGGTAGAAATCCACGGTGTCGCAAAAGAAATTTGTGAAGAGCTAGGAATCAGTGACGTCCTGATCAGCTTATCACATTGCCGTAGTCATGCGACCGCAACGGCAATCGCCGTTGGGACAGAAACATAATGGGTACGACTCTAAGACGGACAGAGGACTCGAGAATCTCCTAATCCAACTACTCCAGCCGGTTTAAGCATTTTCGCGGATTGGCTCGGGCCGATATCCAGCCTCAACCACTTCACCATCCACGGTTTTAATGACCGGAGCCGGATTTTCTTCTTCGTGCCGACCTAATGCGGCTTCCCACTTCGCTCGAATCTCATCCTCCAACCCTTTCCAGGCACCTCGACCTCGGCATTTAGGGTAACGCGAACATCCCAACCAAGGGCCACGAGCACCATTTCGCAGATACAGATTCGCATCGCATTTGTTGCATTCCAAATCAGTTTCCAGCGGCTTGACTTTAGGCAGCGTAACCGCACCGGTCTTATCAAGATTTACAATACCGTCGCAGTCCGGATACTTAACACAACTGAGGAATGGTCCAAATCTACCAGTGCGTTTCAACATTGGATCACTGCAGGTTGGACAGGCAATATTGACCTGTTCTGGATTGATCGGCCTGCCTTCGGCATCGATAGGAGCTGCGTACTTACAAGCATCACGCATACCGGCTGCAAGCTCACCAATCCGTTCCTGATGTTCTTTCACCTTGGACCAGGTAACTTTGGTTTCGCATTCAAAGCAGGTCAGGAAAGGTCGCGACCGAGCGGTTTTCCCTTTATTAACCCCCATCTTTTTCTCGCCACATCCTGGGCAAGGTATATCGATCGGCTCAGGTGGCACGCGGAATCCCACACAACTTAAGAATCGGCCATTCCTGCCAAATCGATACTCTAATCGTTTACCACAATCAGGACATTTGTATTCTTCAGGAGCTAATTCTGTTTCCGCTTTGGCGTGCGTCATCTTTTCAAAGGCCGTGTCCAATTCGGCTTTGAATTTCCCATAGAAATTGTGCAGGAATCCAGTCCACTCGCGGTCCCCGCCTTCAATTGCATCCAGCTCAGATTCCATTTCCCGCGTATAGCTGACATTCATAATCTGCTCGAACCCTTCCAGCAGCTTGTCAGTCACTACCTCGCCTAAGTCCGTAGCATGGAATCGGTTACTAATCTTTTCTACGTAGTTTCGATCCTGGATCACCTTAATAATGGAAGCATAGGTGGACGGGCGACCAATCCCCTCTTCCTCCAGTTTTTTGACCAACGAACCTTCGTTGTATCGAGCCGGTGGCGACGAGAATTTCTGAAGTGGGGCAATATCAAAAGGAGCGGACTTATCCCCTTCAGACAACGGGGGCAACGTTTGTTCATCACTAGCCGTTGGAACGCCCGCGACTCGATAGAAACCATCGAATGCCAGCACTCTCCCCGTTGCCTTCAACGTAGCACCGGTTGGCTTATCGCTACGTTCAAAAGTTACCGTGGTAGAATCCCACTTTGCATCTGTCATTTGGCAAGAAACAAAGCGATTATAGATCAGCCGATAAAGCTTCAACTGATCCGGGTCCAGCGCCTTTGCAATTTTCTCCGGTGTTCGAGTCATCTCGGTCGGACGAATACACTCGTGAGCTTCCTGAGCATTTTTATTCGCCGAACCATAGAATTTCGGCTTCTCAGGCAGATAAGCCTCCCCGAATTCTTTGCTAATGTATTCACGGACGGCATTCATTGCTACCGGTGCAATATCCGTTGAATCCGTACGCATATATGTAATTAATCCGACATGTCCTTCGCCGGCAATAGCCAAGCCTTCATAAAGACGCTGGGCGATATTCATCGTCCGACTGGCTGTGAATCCAAGAGCACTAGAAGCGGACATTTGCATGGAACTGGTGATAAACGGAGCATAGGGTCGACTAGTAGTTTGCTTCGTTTGGATTGAATTGATTTCGTACTTAACATCCGTATCTACGTCGCCAGTAACCACCCGCTCGAACATCCCGGGGCCTTTACCCGAAGGATTGAGGCTCGTATCCACTTGAACATTGTTCATCCCAACAGCTTCAGCGACCGCCTTGATTTTCTCGGAAAGGTCTTCGGGCTTATCCGCAGAACAACCAAGATTAAACTTTTCACCAGCTACCTGAATGAGCTCTGTCTTTAAACTACCATGTTCAGCCAACCAGGCATTCTGTCGCTTGATCGTTGGTGTCTTCCCCTTATCATCAAGCGTGGTGATGAATTGCTGCCATTGGTCAACTAAAGCGGAGGCCTGTGACGGATCCAAGGCGAGACGGACGTTAACATTCCATGTTTCATCCGGAACATGTGCTCTGATTTCACGTTCACGCTCAACAATCAGCCGTACCGCTACGCTCTGTACTCGACCAGCACTCAGACCACCAGCCACCTTTTTCCAAAGCAACGGGGATACCTGATAACCAACGATTCGATCCAGAATACGGCGAGCCTGCTGGGCGTTCACTTTCGCAATATCAATGTCCCGTGGGTTTTCAAAAGCCTGCCGAATGGCATCACGCGTGATCGCGTTAAACACAACACGTTTCACTTTTTCGGGTTTGACCTTCATCGCCTCAGCTAACAACCACGCAATCGCTTCTCCTTCACGGTCAAGGTCCGTTGCCAACCAAACGCCTTCAGACTCTTTGGCTGCCTTCTTTAACTTGGAGAGTGTTTTGTTTTTCCCTTTAATGACTTCATAGCTTGGCTCAAAGTCATTATCCAGATCGATCCCCGGAACAGGTGCTTTTACCCCTTTTGGATTCCTTGCCGGAAGGTCCAGAACGTGACCAATACTCGCTTCGACCAAATAATCCGGTCCTAGGATTTTGGAGATCGTCTTTACCTTAGCGGGTGACTCGACAATGACTAGGTGCTTGGTCATGAGGATAGTTTTGATTAAATGAAAGGTGTTTTAAGGGAATTTGAGTTGTAAAACACACCAAACAGCATGCTCCGAATTAAATATCAGCATAAATTTGGCTGAGCATCAAAAGACTAAACCCCGCCTTTAATTCCGCTGTAACTCGTAACACCCCTATAAACGATACGAACTGAACAAATATATTAGTTACCCACTATCGGCGCAGGCAACCAGTCAACGCTATATTACAAATACCTACCGGCCACATTGGGGTTTGTAATTCCCTCAAAACGGCCTAAAATTAGTAGTTTCACCGCAGGTATAAACACACGGTGGACTTAAGAATTCCTTAACGTCACAACCCCCATCAGGGTTATACATGTAGTTACATAGGTTTTGGAATCCTTAGACGAATCATTAAGACGTTACTTTTATCTGTCAAGCCATAATAAGCATATTCGCGTCAGAGAGATGAACGAACCATGTCCAAACCAAAACGCCCCAATCGAATTCACGGTCGTCAAAAAGATCAACAGATTGACAAGATCAAACAACAGCGGGAACAAAAACGGCTCGAAAATATCGCGAAACTAAGGGCTGAAAAAAAGTACGAAGAGAAAGGGATGTTTGCCTTTGTTGCTAAGCACAAAAACCTTTCCTACTCGGTGCTAACCATCATTGCGGTCATCGCGTTTGTCGTTGGACCAGCCTATTATGCAGCGATCCAAGGTGGGCCCAACACGTCATCCGCCAATGGCGAATATGTACTCGCAGAATGGGACGGAGGCTCGATCACCCAAGCGGAGGCCATTGATCTGAATGATACTGGGCAACGCCTCGCCATGTTCTACAGTGTACTCGTCCAAAATGCTGCAGAGCACATGAGGGCACAGGGGAATACCCCCAACGCTAGTGAGTTAGATCCATGGAGTCTGCTGCAGCCAAGTGATCCGACTACAGTAAAGTTCCTTTCCACCATCGCTGACCAATACGCAATGGGCATTAAAGCGAATGACATTGCCATACAGATCAAGGACAATCTTTACGAGCACAATACGTCAGAGCAAATTCGCGAAGCAAAGAAAAACGCTTTTGGGGAACAAAAAGAGACCTCCGAGATCGCGGAATTGCTCGTGCCATACGTAGCAGCTCGTAGAATGCAGCAACTGGCCCAATCCGGTATCCCAACTGCTCCAGCCATCTCTGACCGATATGTAGCGCACAAAATGTTATCTACCAAACACCAGTTCGAAGTCTTAAGAATTCCTGTTGTTCTCGATGGAATTAATCCTCCTACGGATTCAGATTTGGAAGACCTGATCTCACAACGAAGCGAATGGTATGTCGATGACACTGGCAATGAAACGAGCCTCGGATTGAATTCTGTTTCTGGTTTCCAATTGGCCAATGAAATATACGGACCTTTCGGCGTGCGTTCACCGCGGAAGTTTGGCTACCAATACGTCACCTTCAATGACGCCGCATACGATCGATATGCACGAGTCAAATTCGAAGAAAGTATCACCGAAGAGAATCTCAAAACGTATTACGAAACCAATATTGAACGATATCCAGCTCCCGATGACACATTTGATGCCATCGAAGACGCTGCAAATGGAGAGGAAACATCGCAAAATGTCGGGGACGAATCCGACACGAATGACGATGGCACTTCCGAGAAGAATACAGACGAAGCAGCTGGCGATGCTAAAGAAGACCAAAATGATGACTCTTCAGAAACACAAGACGAACCGGTTGAAGAGCCAACCGAGACAGCAGAAGAGGACGACTGCCTAGTTTTCCTACAGGAAGAAGAGCAATCAACTGTAGAAGCAGAAGACACGGACGATACCCCACCGGCAACTCCGGACGAGGCGGATGAAGTGGAAGAGGCATCTGCCAATGAAGAAGGCGAAGCAGAAAAGGCCGAAGCCACCGCCACGGAAACAGTTGAACCACAGACAGAAGATCTAACAGGACTCGACACTCCCATTCCGCTCGAGCCAAACTACACTCCAGAGCCAACCACGACTTACCTTTCTTATGAAGAGGTTGCCGAACGAGTTCGTGAGGACTATATCCAGACGTCGATCACTGCTTATAAACAGGAAATTTTAGATCAGGATATTAAGCAGATAACCGATGCAATGGATGCTTTTGCCAACGCAGAAACTAAAGATGGCACAATCCATTCCGTTAAGTTACCAGAGCTTCTTGCGCAAGACTCTCAAGCAACCCAGGGGGACTCTGACGAACCCGACGAAGCTACGAAACTGATTCAGCAAGCTGAGGCCGTGCTTATTGCTGAAATGGAAAAGATCGAAGCGAAGGCTGAGGGCATCATGACCGTGTCCCCCGTAACGGAAGAAGGAGAAGAAAAAGAAGAATCCGAGCAGATTAACCTGATGGATATCGGTTCTACCAGTAAGCTAATCTCAGCGGCATATGGCCAAGCGATTTCCGGTCGAGTCCCCGGCGCCTTGGATTTTGGATTCGAAGAGTGGGATGACACAAGTCACTCCTGGACCAAATTGGTCCGTATTGCCTATCAGGCTCATGGAGGACCGGGAAGTTCGCCTCAACAGGATATTTTTCTGGAAAACGACTTCCTTGTTCCTCACCAAACCTCTCCATTTCAACAGCGAACGTATGTTTTCTGGCAGGTAGACCAATCTAAAGAGTCAACTTTCGAAGACGTTCAAAATCGAACCGGTGAGGTTTTGGAAAATGCTAAGATCGCTTGGAAGAAGATCGAGGCCATCAAACAAGCCAAAGCCCGAGCCGAGGAAATAAAATCCAATTTCAGTAGTCAAGCGGAAGCTCAAACTCTCCAGCAGACCGTATCCGCTGATGCAAAGCTTGATGAGACTTTTTTCACCTATCCCACCACCACCTTCAGTATGGCTCCTCAACAAGGTCAATTCGGCGGTTTCGATACTGGTATTCAGCTAGGCGTCCTGGCTAAGGAGGAAATTGAGTTGATTGATACTCCTCCCACCGAAACTGAAGACGAATCAGCTGATAGCTCGGCGGAAGAAGAAGGTTCTACCAGCGGGGGCGAAGAGGGCAGTGAAACTGAAGATACGCCTGAAGATGGTGCTACCGAGGAAAAGGCCTCCACTGAAGATACCGAGCAATCAAGCTCTGAATCCGAAGCACCAGCCAAAATTGAAAAGAAAGTCGAAGGCGCTCGTATTTCAGATATCAACGACGGAGATTTGTTGTACCTATTTGAACAGTTAACCGTCAATGATGTCCACGTCGCGCAGTCTATTACAGGGCGATACTTTTACGTCATCCGTAAAGTTGCTTACGAGGCTCCAGCCGACGAAGCGGCACCAGCAGGCTTCTCGTTTGATCGCCCGGTTGATTTCGTAGATTTGGCCAAGTACCTTGTTGAAGGTTCCAGCGGCACATCACCGAACAGCTTTACAGCAACCATGACCGCCAACGCAACCAACAACATGTACAATAAAGACGGTCGCGGTACAGTTTCCAATCTCCAGGGCAGTTTCATTGCTCTGCTTCAGAAACAGTACAATTTCGTTTACGAGCCGAATGCTAATTAATCACGGCTAAGCCAAACTTGTCCAATGATTGCATTGGATCCTGCAGCACTGAGGGATATTCAATAATGAGCAGTAAACGCATACTCATGCTGGTTGGCGACTTCGTTGAAGACTACGAAGCCATGGTCCCTTTTCAAATGCTACTGATGGTAGGACATCACGTGGACAGTTGCTGTCCGGACAAACAAGCCGGTGACACTGTCAAAACCGCAATCCATGACTTCGAAGGTGATCAAACCTACTCTGAAAAGGTTGGCCACAACTTTGGTATCACCATCGGTTTCGAAGAAGCTGTTGCTGCTGAATACGACGCATTAGTCATTCCCGGAGGTCGTGCTCCCGAATATCTAAGACTCGATCAACGCGTCCTGGACCTCGTCTGTAAATTCCACGAAGCCGGAAAGCCAATCGCAGCAATCTGCCATGGCCCTCAAATTCTGGCTGCAGCCGGAATTGTAAATGGACGGAGCGTTAGTTGTTACCCTGCGGTTTCACCCGAAATCACTCTCAGCGGCGGAACTTATATTGAAACGGCCGAAAATTTCGACAATGCACATATCGATGGCAATTTGGTAACCGCCCCGGCTTGGCCTGCCCATCCGAATTGGATCGCAAGCTTCCTTAAAGTGCTCGACAACGCAAATAGCTAATATCCATTCCGCAGTTTTCATAAGGTGACCCATGGGTACTCCTGTCATTATCACCATTGTGGGTGGCATTCTCCTATTGGGATTGGCATTCTATATCATTGCCCGCAAGAGCGAGGGCAAGCCGTACCACCAGGATCCATCGGCTTGGCTTCAGCCTCCGGCGCCAGCAGAACCGGAATTACCTCCGGCTAATACCGTCGCGCCAGACTATCAGGAGCAGGTAAACCAATTTGAATCCGTACGTACTGAATTACAGGATTCTTTCTTTCAAATATGCAGTGAATCTGGTCGCCCACGAGGCCTGCGTTGGAAGAATTGCGATTTTGAAGAAGACGTGACTTTGGTCATTGAAAAGCACTCACTCAATCTTCATGGATTCATACCGGTCGTCATTAGCTTTGAAGCGATACCCGGCGGACCTATGGAGGACATGGAAGCGGTTAGCAATTTACGTGTAGGAAGTGCCCTGTTTGTTCATACGGGCGAAAACTGGGCCACCCGAGGCGATGTTATTTACAATCTCACTCCGGCTGAAGCCATAGCCCATTACCGGGAAAACTACACTGATTTTGATGTAGTTACGATGGCCGCCGCCATTGGACAAAAAACGTCCGACACCCTGTAAAGGAAAACTTGCCATGGCGATTTTAGGGGCTCACATGTCGATTGCCGGTGGGTATTACAAAGCCGTTAAGAGTGGCGTGCAGGAAGGCTGTGAATGCATCCAGCTTTTCACCAAAAACAACAATCAATGGAGAGCCAAAGAAATTACGGATGAAGACGTCCGTCTTTTTCAGGAACAGCTCGACACCCATAATATCCAGCACACTCTTTCTCATGCTTCTTACCTCATCAATCTTGGTTCGCCCAAGGATGAGCTATGGAATAAATCCATCGACGCATTTATTGTCGAACTCCAACGAGCTGATAAACTAGGCGTGCCCTATGTTGTCGTACATCCCGGTTCCTTCACCACCAGCACAGAAGCAGAAGGTATTACCAGAATCGCCGAAGGTCTTAATGAAGTGCACCGACAAACCCGCGACTTGAAAAGCCGCTGTTTACTGGAAACCACTGCTGGCCAGGGTACTAATCTGGGATGGAACTTTGAACAATTGGCCGAGATGCTCGATCAATGTCAGGCGCCTGAACTCGTCGGTATTTGCGCTGACACATGTCATATGTTTGCGGCGGGGTATAATCTCTGTGATGAAGCCAGCTATCACGAGATCTGGAATGATTTCGATAAGCTCATTGGCTTAGACAAGATGAAGGCTTTTCACCTCAACGACAGCAAACGAGAGTTTGGAAGCAAGAAGGATCGCCATGAACACATCGGACAGGGGCACATGGGCTTATCCGCTTTTCGTTATCTAGTGAATGACGAACGATTCAGCCAGACGCCAATGTACCTTGAAACGGCCAAAGGAGATGCTGAAGGCGACTACGCTGGTCTGAGCTGGGACGCAGCCAATCTGTCTGTTCTGCGTGCATTAATAGAATAATACACCTATGTACTAAAACTGCCTGCTGATGTTTTTCTTTTACCGGCGAGCATTCGTATAATTAGGTAAACAAGCCTACTTGGTCCTTTGGTTTTTCACAGGGAGCCACAATGATGTCTACTGCAGTCAAAGTCGCCGTCTTCACCACTCAAACCGAAGCCCTCATTGCCTCCGAGTATTTGCGGGCCAATGGGATTGTTGCCACCGTGATGGGAGATGATGCGGGAGGAGCGTTTTCCGGGCTTGTCCTTAGCAAAGGATTCAAAATCTATGTCCCGCCCAGTGATGAGTCACTTGCATTGGAGTTACTCGAATCTCCTCCCCTGCCGGAGGA
>MDTD01021035.1_pt1 | contig 84616 bp, 65 predicted proteins | sample 811221 | NCBI WGS metagenome assembly MDTD01 (sample SAMN05326646, study PRJNA326480) | marine metagenome | isolation source: seawater | place: Pacific Ocean: South West | collected 2011
CGACCGTCGATGCCCTCCAGCCCGATTCCGGGGCGAAGCGACGCACCGGTGAAGAGGAGATCCCCCGCGAAACGCCCCGTCGTCTCTCCCGTCGTCGCATCCACTTCGAGCTGCAGACGACCACCGCGAACCGAGGTGCCGTCGCCGTCGTCGAACGAGATCGCACGCAGCGCCTGCACGGCCTGTTCCGGCAGCAGCGCCTCGGCCTCCGGCGAGCGAAGACGACCGTCGTAGTCGAATCGCAGATCGGCCTTCACCACGTCACCGGGCGAGATGGTTCCCGACACCATGAAGGCCCCGTCGCGCGAAACGCCCGAGACCGATTCCAGTGACAGTTCCCCGTTCTGGGCCTCCAGCGAACCGCCATCGAACTCCATCGTCAACTCGGCGCCGCGGCACTGTGCCTCGAGGAATTCGGGCTCCAGTGCGAACTCCCAATGCAGCGGTCGATCGGGCTGGAGATCGATGCGGGCCGTGGCGTCGAACCGACCGCGCAACTCGGCCGTGCGATACGGCCGGGCGGCCTCGTCACCGGCCAGCACCTCGAGCAGATCACCGAGCAGCGCCGATTCGAAGCGGCCGCGGTCGACCTCGGCCCGCAACGAGGCGGCTTCGATTCGATCCCCCCACTCCATGGTCCCCGCCAACGCATACTGACCGTCGAGTTGATCACCGGCACTGCCGTCGATGCGCAGCTCCTCCAGCTCCAGACGCCCGGACTCGATTCGACATGCGCCGCCGACGATCCGGATCCGCTGCTCGACTCCGGTAGCGTCGTACTGAATGTCGGCTTCGTCGATCCGAACCGAGACCGAATCGGCGCCTTGTCCACGCACGTCGATTTCCACATCCATCGTGCCGGTCGGACTCCACCGACCGTAGAGCTCCGCCAGAATTTCGCGGGTCCGGCCGGCGGCGAGATCGAGCAGTCGTTCCTGAACGATGGCGTTGCCAACCCTCGCCTCCAACCTGGTGAGGGGCGGATCGGCCAGGTGATAGACACCGCCCATCGACACCACCATGTCACCGGATTCCGCCGTGCACTCGACGACTTCGACCTGCTGGTCCGTCGCGAAGAGGGTGACATCCAGTTCGTCGAGCCGCAGCCCGTTGGGCCAGAAGGCCGCGGGGACTCCGAGGATCCGCGACAGGTGGTCCCGCGGCGTGACCGAACCCTCTCGGATCCGCAGCAGGAGCCCGTACCGCGTGTTCCCCAGGGAGTCGACCTCCACCGGCCCGGCCACCGACAGCATCCCCTCGAGCCGCAGGGCTTCGATGAGGTCCGAGGTTTCGGGGGACACGCGGTCCATCGCCTGGAGCAGGTCGCGGGTGATCGGTTCTCCGGGCACCTCGAGATCAAGAACGCCGGACGCCTGCTGATCCCCGGTTGGCAGATGGATGAATCCCTTCACCTTGCACTGCGTTCCCGAAGGGGTTCGGAAGCGGACTTCGTCCGACCCGTCCGGCCCCATCAGCGACAGGACATCGCCGCGCCAGTCGAGCGACCCGGCTTCGAGCGTGATTGGATACGGAAAGGAGCTCCAGGTGAGATCGAGATCATCGAACAGGATCCGGCCTTCGAGCCGTGTCGGCTCGTCGGGTCCGGGCGAACGGAGGATGTCGAGGTCGAGCCCGACGACCTCGTGCTCGGATTCGATCCGATCGGCGGGTACCCGTGCTCCGTGACGACCGAACAGACTGCGCAGGGTGTACGCGGCCTCGTCCGGGACCGCATCCATCAGGGCGGCGTCGAGCGGCAGATCGACCGCCGTCAGCTTGAGATCGACCTCGGCGCCGTCACGGAGGGGAACGACCCGGCCCTTGATTCCGATCCGGGACGCGCCCGCCCCCACCGCATCGAGCGAATGGACGGTGACGGTCTCGGCATCGAAGCCGACTTGGGCATCAAGGTCGGCCAGTGGGTACGGAAATCCCTCGTAGGCGCCCGAGGCATCCGTGATGCCCACGCGCCCCTCCAACTGGTAGTCGGTGACTGCGTCTCCGACGAAACGACCGGTGGCCAGCAGTGCAATGCTGACATCACAGGTGCGAACGTCGAACATGTCGAGAATCTGGGCCACGATCTTCGGTAGATCGGCCCGGGTGGCATCGCCCGGTTGGTCTCCGAGATGGAACTGGTCGGTCCGGAGATCGACCACGAACGATCGCTCGCCGCTCGATGAGGCGTCAAGCGCCGCGGCGATCGCCAGATCCAGCTCGAAGTCGACCGCGGCCAGCCCCAGATCCCGGTCCCCCAGGAACTGGCCCCGCAGGCCGTCGATGCGGAAGCTTTTTCCGTTGTAGATGATTTCGCCGCGTTCGGCGACCATCCTCGGTATTCCGTACCGGACGCTAGAGATGCGTCGGTCCTCGAACCGCGCCCACTGCGAATCCAGTCCGAGTTCGCTCGGGAAGGACATGGCGACGTCCTCCAGGAGCGCGGACAGCCGCGGACTCTCGCCGCGGGCCACGCCGATCGAGACCTCGACCACTTCTCCCTTGATGTCCATCTTGCGGCAGTACTCGCCGAAGATGCCGGGGAGGATCTCGAGGTCGGTCGAGAGATCGATGCCGGTCACGACGGCATCGAGGGACATCGCCCGCCGGTTGAACCCGCCCGCCAGGACGATTCCGTCGGTGCCCGCAGCCGCATCGACTTCGTGCAGCGTGAGGTCGTAGATTCCCGGCTCGTCGCCGGGGACGGCCTGCCCGTCGAAGAGGCGCTCCCCCGTGATGCGAACTCCTTCACCTTCGAACTCGCCGATCTCCAGCGCGATGTTCCGAATGGAGATCCGAGCCGGCAGGTCGAGCGGCGACTCGACCCCGACGGCCGGTACGTTCGTTCCGGGCGCGGCCTCCTTCGCAACGCGTGCTCCAAAGAGATGGCCTACGTTGAGATCCAGAGGATCATCGACGTTGGTCATGACGCGGAGCACCGCCCCCTCGACGTCGATCGTCGAGACCGGGGAACCGCCGCCGAACAGGAGAACGGCCGGCTCGACGACCATGCGGAGCCGATCGACGATCGCGATCTCGCCGGCGGCACCGGCCAGATCGGGGGCACGGATGGATATGCCGGCCAGTTCGATGTCCCCCCACCCGTGCCAGGTGGCGGAATCGATCTCGACATTGCCGCCGATGCGATCCGACAAGCCGGACTCGACGATCGCGACCAGAACGGCCGACCGGGTCAGCACCCAGCCCGCCACGGCGAGCAGGACGACCACGAGCAGAACGGCGACCGATCCGATCAGAGCGGCACGTCGCAGTCGTGATGGCGCGCGGGTTGGCATGGTTCAGGTACCGGACACGAAGCGGATCCCTCGGAACGACGGTAGTGTACCTCTGCTGACATCCACACAGGAGGTTTCCATGCGAATTGCACTGACCGGCTGCTCTGGCTTCATCGGATCCACGCTGGCCGCACGCTTCACCGCCCGGGGGGACCAGGTGACCGGCCTGCTCCGCTCCACCAGTCGACGCGACCACCTCGAGGGCGCACTCGACCGCGAGGTCGAAGGGACCCAATGCGATCCGGGCTGCTTCGACGAACTGCTCGACGGCGCGGACGTTCTCGTGCACAACTCGGTGGACTGGAAGCTGCTCAAGGACGAACGGATTCTTGAGCACTACCAGTCGAACCTCGTCGGCTCGCTCCATCTGCTCGATGAAGCGGCCCGGCGCGGCATCCATGTGGTGTTCATGAGTTCCGTGGCGGTGCACCATCACATGCTGGACCGGTGGGAAGGCCTCATCGACTCGCATCATCCGACCCGACCCGGAAACCGGTACGGCTCGCTCAAGGCAGCCGTCGAGTCCCACCTGTGGGCGCTGCACACCTCGGAGGGTCTCTCCTTCGCGGCCATCCGTCCGGCCGCGGTCTACGGACAGGATCCCCGCATCGAACGGACCATCGGGTATCCCATCCTGCGCGACATCGCACGCGGCACTCCGTACGAGCGCAAGGGCGGCGGCAAGTTCATCCACGTCCAGGACGTCGCGACCGCGACGCTCGCGGCCGCCGACCGAGCCGGCCAGCCTCCCGTGCTGCTGCATCTGGCGGAGTTGTACACCCGCTGGTGCGACTGGGCGGAGATCGCCTGCGACATCCTCGGCACGACCGTCCCCATCGACCGCAGCAGTCCGGAACGACCGAAGAACAACTTCGACCTCGACGAGCTCACGGCCGTCGGGGTCAACGTCGAACGCGGCATGGAGGGAATCCGCGAGCACCTCACGACCCTGCGGGATCGGATGCAGGCCGACGGGAAGCTGTGATCAGTCGACCGGGACGCCCTGCCCCGGCTCGGCACCGAAGGCACGCTCCGCGAGTTCGACCGCCCGCCCCAGGGCCGCCGCCTTGCTGACGGTCTCCTCGTACTCGGATGCCGGATCGGAGTCGAGCACGATGCCCGCACCGGCCTGCATGTGGACCGTCCAGCGACCGTCGGATCCGACCTCGTTCGGTATCACCATGGTCCGCAGTGCGATCGCGATGTCCATGTCGCCGCCGAATCCGACCCCGCCGATGCCCCCCGCGTAGGGCCCCCTCCGGGTCGGCTCGAGCTCGTCGATGATCTGCATCGCCCGAACCTTGGGGGCACCACTGACGGTGCCCACCGGGAGGGACTGCTGCAGGGCGTCCCAGCAGTCGAGTCCTTCGGACAACGTGCCGGTCACCGTGGAGCTCAGATGCATCACGTGACTGTAGTGCTCGACTTCCATGAGTCGGCGGACGCGTACCGAATCAGCGGCGCAGACCCGGCCGATGTCGTTCCGGGCCAGGTCCACCAGCATGGCATGCTCCGAACGCTCCTTCGGATCCGCAAGCAGCTCGGCGGCCAGCTTCGAATCCTCATCCGGCGTGCGGCCCCGTCTTCGGGTGCCGGCCAGCGGACGATTCGTGACCTCGCCGGCGGAGACACGGCAGAGGATCTCGGGGCTCGAGGCCACGAGCACCACCTCGGGCGTCTGCATGTAGATCATGTAGGGACTGGGGTTGACGATCCGGAGTGCACGGTAGATGGCGAACGGATCGGCGGAGGTCGACCGGATGAACCGCTGCGAAGGAACGACCTGGAAGACGTCACCGGCTCGTATGTACTCCTTGCATCGGTCCACGATGCCCTCGAACTGGTCCCGCGTGAGATTCGAATCCCCCGGATCTCCGGGCACGTCGCCCAGCAGTCCGTCGACCTCGCCGGGAGGAAGCGGGACACTGTGGCGCTGGACCCGTTCCGACAGGTCGTCCAGCATCGCGTTGCCTGCCTCCCATGCCTGGGCGGCCCCGCCGTGCTCCGAGGGCGCGACGTGCACGATGAGATACAACTGCTTGTCGACGTGATCGAAGATCAGCAGTCGACGGTAGAGCCCGAACTGCAGGTCCGGAAGGCCACGGTCGTCGGCCGGGGCCCGTTCGAACGGCAGCGACCCGGGTTCCATGTACCGCACGGTGTCGTACCCCGAGTAGCCGAACCAGCCACCGGTGCAGCCCGGCAACGAGGCGGACTCGAGGGACGGCGGCATCGGTGCGACCGTCCGGCCGCCGCCGATCTCGCGCAGCGTCTCCAACGGATTGGAGCAATGGGACACGGTCACCGACCCGGTGCGATGATCCGTCACGGAGACGTCGTTGCGTCGGGCGGAGACCTCGAGCATCGGACCCGCTCCGACGATCGAATGGCGACCAACCGCCCCGCCGACTTCGACGGATTCAAGAAGGAAGCTGGCCGACTCCCGGGCGTCGGGCGAGACCAGCCTTCGGTAGGCAAGGACCGGGGTGATCTGATCGCTCATGACGCGACGGACCACGGGCACCAGATCGTAGGTGGCCGCATCTGCTTCGAATCTGTTCCGGTCCGCCTCGTGCATCGCGAGCACAGTGTACCCGTGCATTCCGCCCACCGCCCGAGGCGCAACGGCGGGAAGGCCGTAGAATCGGGAACATGACCACTGCCGAGCACGCCATCCAGTCCACCGATGCGAACGCAGTGGACGCGGTGATCGATCTGCGAGGAATCTCCCGCACCTACTTCAAGCCAGACGGGTCCGTGCTCGTCGAAGCACTGTCGGAGGTCGACCTCGTCATCAACCGCGGGGAGTACGTCGCCATCATGGGCGCATCCGGATCCGGGAAGAGCACCATGATGAACATCATCGGTGCCCTTGACCGCCCCACAGCGGGCGCCTGCCTCATCGGCGGAACGGACATCGCCTCCCTCTCCGACGAGGACCTGTCCATGATCCGCGGCCGGAAGATCGGCTTCATCTTCCAGGCCTTCAACCTGATCAGCCAGCTCACCATCACCGAGAACGTGGAGGTGCCGCTCTTCTACCAGGACATCCCCCGTCACGATCGCGTCCAGCGATCCAACCAGATGCTGCAACGGGTCGGCCTCGGCGATCGCCTGGGACACCGCCCCAAGGAGCTCTCGGGCGGCCAGCAGCAGCGGGTCGCCGTCGCCCGGGCCCTGGTGACCAATCCCGATCTTCTTCTGGCCGACGAACCGACCGGAAATCTGGATTCGAAGACCGGTGAGGCGATCCTGAAGCTGCTCGACGACCTGCATCGCGAAGGCCTGACGATCGTCATGGTCACCCACGACGACAACATCGCCGAACACTGCGAACGGGTGATCCGGCTTCGCGACGGCCGCATCGAATCCGACGAACTGACTCCGAAGGGAATGGCCCGTCCCGGCCGATAGAGTACCTGCATGAGAATCCTCGGCATCGATCCCGGCCTCCGCATCACCGGCTACGCCTGCCTGGAACTGTCGGATGCCCGCACCACTCCCCGGGTCGTCGAGGCCGGTGTCTTTCGGATCGATCCCGCGGCCACACTGGAACTGCGCCTGGCCAGCCTGCACGAGGACCTGGACTCGACCCTCGAGGATCTGGAACCTGATCTGGTCGCCGTCGAAACCCTGTATTCACACTACCGCCGGGCCCGGACCGCAATCCTCATGGCCCACGCGCGGGGTGCCGTACTGCTCACCTGCGCCAAACGGTCGCTGGCCGTCTCCGACTTCGTCGCCACCGAGGTGAAGAAGAGCATCACCGGCAACGGCCACGCCGACAAGGATCAGATCCAGGAAGCCGTGACCAACCAGTTGGGGCTGTCGGAACGTCCTTCTCCCTACGACGTCAGCGACGCCATGGCGATCGCGTTGTGCGCGGCACGACGCCTGCACCAGCCCGACATCACCGACTACTCGGCCGCCGTCTGATCCGGCCCGACGACGGAAAGCTCGACGGTCACTTCCGTCCCCACGGGAGGAACGGCACTGGTGGCGGCGATCCATTCCGGCGCGTGCACGTCCGCGGCATCGGGAATGACGTCTCCCGCCGCCAGCAGTTCGTCGCCGAAGGTGACCAGTCCGATGATCGATCCCGATCGGTCCGCCAGATAGCGGACGCCCGCCTGCTCCGCGTCCCTACCGTCGAGTTCGATGCTGCCGGCGAAGATCCAGCGATCGGTCGGAAAGGATGCGCCATCGGAGACATCGCGAATCCACCCATCCACGCCGTCCGAACGCTCGCGCCCCGACTCGTCGATCCAACGGACCGCGACGCGGACCCCGGGACCCTGCGGCGGAAGCGCCACCACCGCGGCTCCCTCCTCCCGCCAGCGACCCGGGCGGCCGGGCTCAAGTCCCAGCAGGAGCAATCCGGCGTGGATGCCGGAAGCCGGCACGTCCGACACCATCAATGATTCATGCTCTCTCGTACCGGGCCCGCACACGACCTGTTCCAACCACCCCTCGTCGAGGCAGACCCAGGCACGGAACCCGAGCCGCCGGGCGTCCGGTTCCACCCACAATCCAGGCGATAGAACGAGCCGGGACGACCTCGGCTCGACGTCCACGTCCTGCCGGGCCGCGCAGGAGGCCATCGTCAGTAGCAGGGACGCCAGCAGGAAGCAGGTACGGAACGACGACACGATCGCTCTCCAAAGAAAAAGGCCCGGCAGAAGCAAAGCTTCATACCGAGCCCTTCCGGGGGCAAGTGAATGGCCGCAGCGAACCGCTACGACTACAATCTAGAGTAGTAAGAACGCTTGACCTGTCAATCCCCCTCCCACCCATTTCCGACGTCTTTCAATGCCGATCATGAACCTCAGCCGGTCCGTCCGCATGACCGTTCCCGCCGATCCGGGACGGCTCCGAAACGGTAAAAATACGTTTGCCGGCACCCCTTTGACCTCCTCGCTGGGCGCCTACTACGAGTTCACAGTCGACTACGCCGGTGAGGAAGCTCCCGAAACCGGCTTCGTCTTCAGCATCTACGACATCGATGGAGCCGTACGGACCGCGCTGCCGCCCCTGCTTTCCCGGGCCATCGCATCCGGAGCCGAGCCGGTGGCTTTGATGCCCACGCTCCGCGACGCCATCACCGATCAACTCGGCGTCCTGCCCCGCACCCTGCGATGGACCCTCAACCCCTACCACGAACTCGCCATGCACGAACACGACACCACGCACCTGACGCTGTCGAGACGCTACACCTTCTCGGCTTCCCACCGGCTCTCACTGCCCGGCCTCTCCGACGACGAGAACTACGAACGATTCGGAAAGTGCTCACGACGGAACGGGCACGGGCACAACTACGAACTCGTGGTCCACGCCAGGGTCCCGGTGGAACCCGACGACTTCGACTCCGTCTCCCTCGACGAGCTCATCACCGACGGCATCATCGATCACCTGGACCACCGCAACCTGAATCTCGACGTCGAGGAGTTCATCAACTCCAATCCCACACTCGAACGCATCACGATCTACTGCCACCGCTTCATCGAGAAGACACTGGCCGACACCCCCGCCACGATCGAACGCATCGAGGTCTGGGAGAATGACCGGACTTCATGCTCGTTTCCCCCCGCCCCCGTACCGGGCGAGGCCAATCGATGAGCATCCTGCGGCACACTCTGGCCCTGCTCATCCTGCTGACGGGCACCGCGGCGTTCGCCCAGTCGATGACCGAGGCCCAGAAGTCGGAGATGCGATCGCTCCGCGAGCAGCAGACCGCGATCTGGCGGAAGATCCGTGCGGGCGAGGCCGTCGAGAACGACCGCCGGGCCCTTCTCCGGGCCATTGACGAGTACAACCTCAACTTTCCGAACGACACCGCCGGCCTCACCTTCGCCGCCGAGATCGCCGCGGCCCTCGGAGACGACGACCTCGTCGACACCTACTACTCGAACATCCTCGGAACGAACCCGCAGCTCGTCCGACAGGGACTCGCCTGGGCCGCCTACTACTACGATTCGAATCCTGCCCGGGCGGAGCAGATCCTCCTGAGACTGGGCAGCAACGCTCCGGACAACCTCGCCTTCTCGATGGCGATGTACGAGTTCTACACCAAGAAGATGCCCGATCGCCTCGACCGCCAGTTCGAGGGACTCATCGAGCATCCGCCGACCAGGGAGCTGGTGGGGTTCATCAACGGCGTCAGCGCAACGTCACGCGATCTCGGTCTCCACTACGCACGCAAGGCCAAGCAGCGGTGGCCGGAGGATCCGATCGCCACCGCGCAGCTGGCTTCACGACTCCGATGGGTGGCGAGATACCAGGACGCCATCGACCAGTTCGTCCAGCTCGACGAGCCGCTGCTGCTGCGAGACGACATCGGCATGGAGTACGCCGACTGTCTGTACGCCGTGCACCGCTTCACCGATTCGATCGAGCACCTGCAGGCCATCGAACTGCAGGACAGCATCTACGACAAGAGGGCGTCCCGCGGCATCAACTTTCGACTCGGCACCCGCCCCAGGATGATCCAAGCCTGGAAGGACGAACAAGTCCTGCGACAATCCGACGCGGCCCGGGACGACAACCCCCGGGCGACGATCGTCGTCGACGGTGCTCCAATCCGCGTCGAACTGTTCGAAGACCAGGCCCCGGTCTCGGTCGCCAACTTCATTCATCTCGCCGACGAGGGCTTCTACCGCGACTCGGACTTCCACCGCGTTGAAACCGGACTCATCTCGCAGGGCGGCCGTCGTGCGGGCGATTCCGATCCGTACGGAGGCCCCGGCTACTTCATCGAGCACGAAGGCCGCCGTGGCGATGCCCGGGGACACTTCCGTGGCAGCCTGTGCATGGCCTCAACCGGCCAGGACCAGCGGATCGGCAGCCAGTTCTACATCACGCACTTCCCCACTGCGCACCTCGACGGCACGCATGTCGTCATCGGTCGCGTGCTCGAGGGCCAGGAGCAGATCGAATCGATGCGGGGCGGCGAACGAATCAACGACGTCACGATCACGAGGCGACGCGAGCACGACTACCCGATGGACGTCGAACTCGAGGACGGCACCACCGTACCCCGATCCGTCTGGAGAGCCATGCAGCAGGCCGGTGATCAGAGTTCGGACGAACCGTAGAGAACGAAGCCCTTGCGGCGCAGGATCTGTCCCGCGAACGTCGTGTCGTCGACCGCCATCGCGATCCGACCACCGTCGCCGACGTAGGACGAGGTCAGCATGGGATACATGAAGTCGATGTTGAGCTCGGCCCCTAGCAGGTAGAGGCACAGCATGGACAGCGGACGCTCGTCCGTCAGCTGCACGACGAGCAGTTCCGTCTCGGCGAAGGAATATTCACTGGAGCGGAGCATCGCCCGGGTTGCGTCCGGATCGTCGGGTATCAGGCGAACCACGGCACAATCCGACGATTCCATCACGGCGAGACCGTGGATCGTGATTCCCTCCGCCTCGTCGAACATCCTGAGGATGTCCAGCAGCCGACCGACCCGGTTCTCCAGGAAGATGCTGAACTGCCGGACCATCGGGGCGGTGTAGCCCTGCTGCGTTTCCTGCGGAAGCTGGGACATTCCAAGACTCCAATCACCGCACCCCCCACGGGCGCTGGGTCCAGAGTAGCCGGTTCGCGGATCGGCGTCAGGATGCCGTGGGAGCGGGCCCTGCAGCGATGAAATCGATGGAACCGGCGACCGGGAGGCAGCCCGTGGACGCCCCGTCCTCGAGGAATCGCCGAACGGCCTGGCGACCGCGATCCTGGAAGTCGAGCGTCCAGCGGTTGACGTACATCTCGACGAACTCGTCAGCGCAGTCCCGGTCGATCCCCCGTCCGAACTCGAGGGCATAGGTCAGCGCACGTTCCCGGTTGTCCATGGCCCAGAGCACGGAACGCTGCAGGATGCCGGTGATCTCCTCGAGCGTCCCGGGCCCCCAGCGATCCTCGAGATCGCGACGGATGACATTGCCTCCCAGGGGAAGCGGCAGACCGGTCGATTCCTCCCACCAGATCCCCAGATCGGCCACGAGATGCAGGCCCTGCTCGGCGTAGGTGAGCTGGCCTTCGTGAATGATGACTCCGGCGTCGGCCTCGCCGGCCGCGATCCGATCCCCGATCGTCTCGAAGTCGACGGCCTCCCACGTCAGTTGGGATCCCCGGCACATCATTCGGAGGGTCGCCAGGGCACTGGTGCGTTCCCCGGGAACGAGGACGTGCGGCGAACCGGACAGCAGGGTCTCGAGGTCGCACGGTCGGTTCGTGACCAGCTTCGGACCGTAGCCGTCACCCAAGGATGCACCGCAGACCGTGAACGCATAGCGATCCGATACCCGGGGATACTGGGCACAGCTGATGGCGGTGATCTCCCAGGTGCCGCGTTCCGACTCCTGATTGAGCCTCTCGATGTCACCCGTCACGAGCTCGAAGGACCAGCGACCGGTGTCGACCTCCGGGCCGCCGCCCTCCAGACCGACCAGCGGCCACCACATGAAGGCGTCGTCGGGATCGGGGCTGTGGGCGAGTCGAAGATGGCGTTCGTCGGCGGTGTTCATGCGGACTCCTCGAGCATCGGATGCAGGGCGCGACGCTGGATCTTGCCGGTCGGGTTTCTGGGCAGCGCGTCGAGCACCCTGATGTCACGCGGCACCTTGTAGGCAGGAAGCACCTCCCGGCAGAAGGCACGCACCTCGGACAGATCGATGGTGGCTCCCTCGATCAGTTCGACGAATGCGACGGGCACCTCGCCGCGTGACGGATCCTTCTGGCCGATGACGGCCGCATCGGAGATGGCGGGATGGCGGTTCAGGACTTCCTCCATCTCGCGCGGGAAGACATTCTCGCCGCTGATGATCAGCATCTCCTTGATCCGCCCCGTGATGGAGAGGAACCCGTTCTCGTCCATCCGCCCCATGTCGCCGGTCCGAAAGAATCCGTCCTCGTCGAAGACCGCATTCGTGGCGTCATCCTGCTTGAAGTAGCCGGCCATGACGTTTCCACCGCGGATCCGGATCTCGCCGTCCTGCCCCGGCCCCAGCCGCTCCTCGTTCTCCCCCACGATGATCTCCTCCACGCCCGGCAGCGGCTGACCGACGGTCCCCCGACGCTCGCATTCGGGCAGCGTCCAGTTGGTCACCGGCGACGTCTCCGTCAACCCGTACCCCTCGCAGATCCGGACACCGAACCGCTCCCGGAAGCCTTCGTACACGGCGTCCGGCAGCGGCTCACCACCGGACACGATGTAGCGGACACCTTCGAAGTGATCCCGGGTCGCGGTCTTCGCCTGCAGCAGCGCGTTGTACATCGAAGGAATGGCGATCAGCGCGGTCGGACGGTGCTCCTGCAGAAGCCCGAGCACCTTCGTGACCTGGAACTTGGCGTTGTAATAGACCCGGCAGCCGATCGACATCGGCAGCAGGGTGGTGACCGTCAGCCCGAAGCTGTGGAACTGCGGCAGCACACCGATGAATCCGTCGTTGCGACCGAACTTGGCCCACTCGACGCACTGGGCGATGTTCGTCGCCAGATTTCCGCTGGTGAGCATGACCCCCTTGGGACGACCGGACGTCCCCGACGTGTAGAGGATCACGGATACGAAGTCGTCGTCGCGACGAGGAAGCCTCCGGATCGGTGGGAATCCCTTGAACTTCATCTCGTCGACGCGGACCACATCCACCCCTGGCGGCATCCCTCCGAACCGCTCGAGCATCGCCCCGGCGGTGATGACCACGTCCAGTTCGGCGTCCTCGATGATGTACTCGAGCTCTTCACGCGACACGAGGTAGTTGAGCGGCACGATCGTCCGTCCGAGCAGCCACCCGGCGACGATGGCCGCCGCGGTCAGCCCCGAGGTCGGAAGGAAGACGCCCACCCGCGGCCGACCCGATCGCCGCTCGACCTGCCGCGCCAGGTGCAGGGCCGTGATGTAGAGCGTGATGCCCCGCCAGGAGCGGAAATCGTCGACCGCGAACACACGGAAGGGATGCTTCTGCCATTGGCGAATGATGGATCGTGCGACACGCATGGGACTTGGGCTCCCTGAACTGGCGACAGGCGGGGGGAAGGTCCGATACAGTCATGGTGCATGGCCCCGGCAGTGCAGTGTATCGAACCCGGCCTCTTGCAGGCCCAAGACCCTGGAGACCAAGGATGTACAGGTCGCTCGCTTCGTCCGTGATTCTCACCGTCGCCCTGCTGACCGGATGCCAGCCGCACAGCACCGTGAGCATCGACACCGCTTCACAGCAGTACGAGAACGGGTCCATCAGCCTTGCAAAGCGTGACGCCCAGCGGATCTACGAACGGGGTGGATCGGATGCCCCCGAGGCCGCCTGGCTCATTGGCCTCTGCGACTATCGCCACGGCCGGACCACCGCGGCCCGGGCCGCCTTCGAACTGGCCGCCGACTCCTCCGACCCCGTGCTTTCGGCCCGCGCCAAGGCCATGATCGGTCAGACACTGCTCGAGGACGGCCAGCCCGCCGCCGCCGCCGTCCAGTTCGAACACGCGTGGCCCGAACTCCACGGAGAAGATCGATCACGGTGTGCACAGCACGCCGCCACGGCCTGGAGTCGCGCCGGCCGTCCGGATCTCGCTCAGCAATGGCAGGATCGGACGACCGCGACCCGGGCGTCTGCCGCCGACGTCGCCGCCAACCGGAGCAGTTCCACGGGCCCCGCCCCCACCGGCAGCTTCACCCTTCAGGCCGGAGCCTACAAGCAGGCGGACGGTGCACGCCGGGCCCAGGACCAGATGACCAGGGTCGCCGCCCGGGCCGGCATCGGACCGGCCAACATCCGTACCCGGACCGATCGGCACGGTCGCACGCTGTACCTGGTCCAGATCGGATCATTCGACACCCGCCAGCAGGCGATCTCCGCATCGCGGGGTCTCGGCGGACACGAGGTCATGATCGTAACGGTTGACCCCTCCAGCTGAAAAGACAACCGGGTCTCCCTTTTGAGAAGACCCGGCTGGAATCGGTTGGCATGGTCCGGCGGAAGCGAACGAGCCGGCATGCACCAACCACAGTTCAGTTGTCCGTGCGCCGCCTTCGACGGCGGGTGACCCCCGCCCCGGCGAGCAGGGCCAGGCCGGCCGGAGCCGGAATGAGATTGATCGCGAGCTGCCCCTGGATCCATGCTCCGGCGGCATCTCCGCTGCCGTCGTTCCAGATGCTCGCGGCAAAGGCCGTGACGATGCCGTCCTCGGGGATGTAGTACCCGTCCTCAAGCAGTTCGATGGTGAGATTCGCCGGCCCGAACTGACCGGACGCATCCTCGTCGGGAAAGGGGAAGAAGTAGAACAGAACCGAATCACCGTCGGCGTCGGCCAGCTGCACGGCCAGGATCGCCTCATTCGCGAAGTTGGCCGTCCCCGTGTTGTTGTAGGTCTCGAGGACCCCGTCGATCAGGCTGATGGAGTCGATCTGCTGACCGGGATCGGAACTCTCGAAGCTTCCGATCTCATTCAGCCCCGTGCCGTACTCGTCGATGCCGGCGAGATCGAAGATGATGCTTCCGGAGGCGGTCGCCCCGATCGTCGACGCAAGGAATACTGCTGCCACGCTACGCATCACTTTCTCCTGACTTGCCCTGAACCACCGAAGTGATTCGACTTATCGTCATCCAGCACAAGGTTGGACCGACAATTTCCGAAGGCAATGACAGCGCATCGATATCAACGACCCCCGGATGACGGTTGCCCCCATCATTCGGATGAACGGGAGAAACGGTGCGACCCACCTGGATTCACCAGACGTCACAACCGGAACTCCGGGGCGACCGGAACAGTTTCCGCAGCGAGTACGCTGCAGGTTCCCGTAATGTTCTTGTTTACAGTGCTTTTGAAGCGTTTCGGCAAGCGATGACGTTCATCGCATCGAGGCGATCACCTCGTCCAGACGACGGTAGTCGTCCGGCGTGTTGTAGGCCTGAGCGGAGATTCGAAGCCACAGCTTTCCGTCCCATTCCATGATCGGAACCTCGACCGAATGCTCCCGAAGCAGCAGGTCGTGCAGCGACTTCTCGCTGTCGTGACGGTCACGAATCGACTTTGGCAGCTCCAACGTGGCCATGGATCCGAGCAGACGACCGTCCCGCGGAGTCAACGGATCCACACCCCATGAATCACACAGCATGTCGTGCGCCCACACGACGAGTCGATGGTTGTGCACACGCAGCGCCTCCCAGCCCCAACGGTTTTCGACCCAGTCCAGGACGAACGGGATGCAACGCCAGGGGGTGTAGTCCCTGGTCCCCTGCCAGTTGAACTCCTCGGTATGCCCCTGCTCGTACCCGTGACTGATGACGGCGGGATGCAGGGAGGAAAGACGCGAAGGGTCGGTGGCGATGAATGCGGCACCGACCGGAGCGCAGACCCACTTGTGGAGATTGCCGACGTACCAGGTCGCCCCCAGCGTATCGAGATCCAACTGCATCATGCCCGGACCGTGCGCTCCGTCCACCAACACGTCGACGCCGCGGTCCCGTGCCGCCCGGACCAGACCGGCGATCGGAAAGACGAGTGCCGTGGGAGATGTGATGTGGTCGATCAGCAGCAACCGGGTCCTCGACGTGAAGGCATCGAGAATGGGCTGCACCATCGATTCCTCATCGTGAATCGGCAGCGGAATGTGCACGACCTTCACCACGGCACCCGTCCGGCCGGCAACGTACCGGAGGGTCTGGTGCACGGCGTTGTAGGCGTGGTCGGGTATGAGTAGTTCGTCACCCGGCTGAAGATCGAGGGAACGGAGGATTGAATTGACCGCCTCGGATGCATTCGCGACGAGATCGAGCCGATCCGGTGTGGTACCGATGAAGTCGGCGAGATGCTCGCGGATCGACGGAAGGACCGCCTCGGTGTCGGCCACGATCGACTGAACGGGCTGCCGTTCGAAGTCGTTACGGAGGGAGCACTGGTGCTCATACACGGCTCTGGGCCGGGCACCGAAGCTCCCATGATTGAGATAGGTCACGTCGGAGCCGAGCATCCAGGCGGAAGCCATACCTGCCTCGAGAGGTTCGGGAGCGAGGAGCGTCTGGGTCATGGAAACAGTCTACCCGGCACCAAACAGCGTCCAAGAATCGACTGAAGGCCCATAATGAGGCGTTGAAGCCACCCCGGATCGCGATTTGTCCGAAAGTTGCCATTTGGTATCTGTTAGGCTAACGTAATCCGGACATGGAATCCGATCATCTACTCAGCAGCCGTTGGATTCCTGTCGAGAAGGAAGCGGCATACAAGGAAGCCCCACACCGTGGGGGCTCACGGGCCGAAGCCACAAGGGAAGGGTGGCCCGCGAGCACGCAGAAGGAGGATGTCGCCATGGTCGGTTTCAATGTTCCAGAGCAAGCACGTGCAGTCCCCGCTCCGGACTCGCTGCCACTGCTGCAGACCGGCCCCGGCGGCGAGTACGGCAGGGCATATTACGGGCGGGATCGTCGCCTTCTGGCGACCGCCCCCCTGCCGAACCTCCAGGAAGCCGGATCGTTCAGAGTGTCGACACTGGTGATCGAACCGACCACCTGGTTCGAGCGGGTACTCGGACTCGTCCACGGACAGCGTACGCGGACGCCGGATCGAACCAGTGACCTTCAACGCCTGGCCACCACCTGCCGAAGCAACTCGACGCTCAAGCCCGAACGTCCGTCGATCATCGACTACTTCCGTGACCGGACGACCGCCGACCGGCCGTCCATCCAATCGACTCGTGTCACCTACCACGCCCCGGAGTCAGCTCATGAATCTCACGCCGAAGCAACTGTCAGTCCTGCAGCTCATCCGAGAATCGAGACTCGAGCGGGGCTGTTCGCCGACGATGCAGGAACTCGCCGACCAGCTCGGCGTCAGCAAGGTCACGGTCTTCGAGCACGTCGCAGCTCTCGAACGAAAAGGAATCGTGAAGCGAGAGCGGAACAAGGCACGCTCTTTGTCAATCTGTGACCATTCGGTCCTGCCGGACGAGGAGGAATCCCTCTCTTTTCCGCTGCTGGGACGAATCGCCGCCGGGCTGCCGATCCAGAAGTTCCAGCAGGACGATCAGCTCGACATCGAGGATCTGTTCGGATCCCGCATCGGTGAGCAGGGTGGCACCTTCGCGCTTCAGGTAGAAGGCGAGTCGATGCGCGACGAGGGGATCCTGGATGGTGACTACGTCATCGTCATGCGGTCCAGCAGTGCAAGGGAGAATCAACGCGTGATTGCTCTCCTGCCCAACGGCGAAACGACGCTGAAGTCCTACCATCGCGAGCCCGACGGCCGCATCAGGCTCCAGCCCGCCAATCCGGATTTCGAGCCCATCATCGTCGATCAGTGCACGATCCAGGGGATCGTCATCGGGGTCATGCGACGGTATTGAGGGCCCGTGCCGCCGAATAATCCTCCTCCAGCAGACGGATCACATCCGCGGCGGAGGTTATCAGGTGCGCCCACCCTTCCTGCACCGCCGCATGACAGCCTCCAGACGAGGCCGAGTCGGCCGCACCGGGGACCACCATTGCATCACGTCCGTGTTCCTCCACCGCCACCCGTGCGGTGATCAGGGCCCCGCTTCGACGGGCCGCCTCGACCACGACCACTGCGTGCGACATGCCACTGACGACGCGGTTTCGACGGGGAAAGAGTCCCGGCCTGGGTTTCTGACGACAGGTGAACTGACTGAGCACACACCCTTCGTGTTCGACGATGCGATCGAACAGCCCTCGATGCTCGGACGGGTAGGGATGAGCCAGCCCACTGCCAAGGACGCACGCAGTCCGACCCCCCAGGCGAAGGGCCGTCCGATGCACCTCCGCGTCGATTCCGCGAGCCCCGCCTGAGACCACCCAGCAGCCGTGTTCAACGAGACCGGCCGTAATCATCGCCGCCATCCGAAGACCGTACGACGTGGCCCGACGCGAGCCCACCACGGCGATGCACGGCACACCGCGCCCCGGCAGGCTCCCCCGACAGCGAAGGAGGCCGGGGGCATCCGGACAGGCGACCATCAGGGATGGATAGCACGTATCTCCGAATGGCACGAGACGCCCCTTTCGTCGACGCAACCATCTGGATTCAACTGCCGGATTGCTGCAGCGGATGGACTCGTGGACGGCGTCGGCGGCGGATGCTCCCAGACGCAGAACACGAACCAGTTCTTCTCGTCGTGCTGCGATCACCTTGCATGCGGATCCGAATCCACGCACCAGTGCTCGAGCCGTCGCAAGACCGATCCCATCGGCCGCGAGAATCCGGACCCACGCCTGCTGCTCACGTTCGTTTTCGGTTCCACGGTTGACCATGGCCGCACGCTACCCGGTGGAGCGGGGACATCAGTCGGGCTCGACCTGATCTCCGACGGGCGATTTCTCGCTGCCGTTCTGGTACAGGGTTCCGACGAAGAGACACAGAATGCCTCCGGCGATGACCAGGAGCCGGTATGGCCCCGAGGAGATTCGGGCCAACAGGGTGTCCGACGCCACCGAATCCGGTTCGATTTCAACCCGCGTGGCATCCTGCACCCACTGATCGAACGATCCTTCCGCCCCCGCGGGATCGAGCAGGATTGGTGTCTCGCCCTCAGGGAGTAGATTCAGGTGGTTTGCCGCAAGACGCCGCATCAGCAGCGGATCGCGATCCAACAGCCCCCGGAGCACCGTGTCGTAGGCGATCAACTGGCGGGTGGAAGCCATCGAATGGACCTTCAACTGGGCCTGCTGGGTCCTGGCCACATCGAGATCCTGCTGGGCCGGTACGAGCAAGGCAGCTCCACAGACGGCCAGACCGGCAATGACGAAGAGCCAGCCGGCGTCGATCAACCCGCGATGGGGACCAGATCCCAACACCCCCCCTTTATCGGCCCCGGAGCAGCCTGAACTTGGATCATGGCGGTGCTTTGAGTCTGCCGTTCGTCCTGATATACTGTCATGTCTGCTGCGGGGTAGAGCAGTCTGGTAGCTCGTCGGGCTCATAACCCGGAGGTCGCAGGTTCGAATCCTGTCCCCGCTATTGGAAGACCGTCGTCCGACCGGACGGCGGTCTTTTCATTGCCACACGGCCCGGATCACTTGATGAGCCGGAAGATCAGCGGATAGCGGTAGACGGGAGTCTCCTCGGTGCTCGACATGGTCTGAACCGCGGCGATAATCGGAAAGACGATCAGGCAGACGCCCAGGGCAATCAGCATGAAGATTCCGATGACCAGGAAGATCAGGGGTAGGCAGCAGAGGCCAATGATGAACGAGGCGATCAGCAGGTTCAGCGCCTCCTTCGCGTTGTCCGCCACGAAGCGGTCGTCCTTGCCCAGCGTGTTCAGCAGGACCAGAGGAAGAATCAGGTTCGCCAGCGGAACCACGAAGGCCATCAGAAACGACCAGTGACAGAGGGATGCGATGCCCGCGCCGGGCCGAAGGGCTGCATCGCCGGTACTCTGGCCGTCCGTCGGCGACGGTGGAATCGTGATGTCGCTGTCGCCGCTGGTGGATTCGTCATTCATGGAACTGATTATAGAAGTTCTCCGGGCATCGTGTACCCTTCAGAACCTCCCATGCATGACAGCACGAAAAACGACGACCTGCTGTCCGCAGCCGCAGCGGTACTTCGCAAGGACTGGGGCATCGAAGGAACGCTCGAACGACTTCCGGGCGAGAACTTCAACGCGCTGGTCAACCTCGACGGATCACCGTACGCCGTCGTGAAACTATGCCCGAAGACCCACGTCGACGTGGCCCTTGAGGACGCGGTCCTGCACCGTCTCGCATCGGCCGGACTTCCGGTGCCCACTCCGCTGCCGACCCGATCGGGACACGCGTCGACCTCGTTCGAACATCCGACCGGAACCACCACGGCTCGGGTCCAGGCCCATCTGCCCGGAACCCAATGGCGCTGCGTTCCGTCCCGCCCCCGCCTGCTCGAAGACATCGGCCGTCGACTCGCGCAACTTCACCTGGCCCTCGACGGATTCGCACCCGACGGCGCCGATCGGAGCCACACCTGGGATCTCACCCGGGCCCAGCAGCATCGTCCCTCCGTCGAGCTGGTCGGAGATCCCGAACTCCGCCAGATCCTGGACTCCGTCATGCAGCTGCATTCGGCGGTCGTCCTTCCGGGCCTGTCCGAGTGCCCCGGGGGGCTTCTGCACGGGGACGCCAACGACGAGAACCTTCTGATCGAAGACGAATCGGTCGTCGGCATCGTCGACTTCGGAGACTGCCTTGCAGGCCCCTACGTCGTCGATCTGGGCATCACCGTTGCCTACGCGATGCAGCAGGACGACTGCGATCTCCAGTCGATCGCGCATCTCGTAGGTGGGTACCACGCCGTGCGCCCCCTGCTGACCCGCGAACTCGATCTGGTCGTTCCGATCGGACTGGCCCGCCTCGCCACCAGCGCCCTGATCGGAGCTCACCGTGCCCGCATCGACCCCGACCATGCGACCTGGCAATCGCACGCGGATTCAACCACCGACGCCCTGCGTCGATTCGGCTCCATCGCCCCCGCCGGGGCCGCGAATCACCTTCGTGATGCGTGCGGCCATCGCATGACGCCGGAGATCGATCGCGATCGCATGCTGTCAATCAGACGGGACCGGCTCGGACGCAATCTCTCGCTCGCCCACGGAACACCACTTCACATCGTCCGTGGACGGGGCCAGTTCCTCATCGATTCGGATGGCCGGCCCCATCTCGATCTGGTCAACAACGTCTGCCACGTGGGCCATTGCCATCCCCGGGTGGTCGAGGCCATTTCCGAGCAGGCGGCCCGGCTCAACACCAACACCCGCTACCTGCATGAGTCCATCCTCCGGTACGCCGAACGGCTCACGGCCACCATGCCGGATCCGCTATCGGTGTGCTACTTCGTGAACTCGGGATCGGAAGCAAACGAACTCGCATTGCGGCTCGCCCGCGCCGCCACCGGTTCGAACGATGCGGTGGTCGTGGACGGCGCCTACCACGGCAGCACTCCCAACTGCGTGGCCATGAGTCCGTACAAGTTCAACGGCAAGGGCGGCCGTGGCCCCTCGAACTGGGTCCACGTGATCCCGATGCCGGATGCGTACCGTGGCCCCCACCGCGGAGACGATGCCGGCCTCGCCTACGCGCTCGATGCGGCCGAGACGATGGGAACCGCCTGCCGGAACGGCCGCACGATCGCCGGACTGTTCGTGGAGTCGATGCTGTCCTGCGGAGGCCAGATCCCCCTCCCCGAAGGCTACCTCGCAGCCGTGGCCGACCACGCACGCCACGCGGGCGCGTTGTACATCGCCGACGAGGTGCAGGTCGGCTTCGGACGGCTGGGCGACGCCTTCTGGGGCTTCCAGCTGCACGATGTGGTTCCCGACATCGTGGTGCTCGGAAAGCCGATGGGCAACGGACATCCCATGGGAGCCGTCGTGACCACCCCGGAGATCGCCGCGTCCTTCGACAACGGAATGGAGTTCTTCTCGACCTTCGGCGGCAATCCGGTGTCGTGCCGCTGCGGGCTTGCCGTTCTGGATGTGATCGAGGACGAATCGCTCCAGGATCAGGCCGCACGGCACGGTCGACGATTCAAGGACGGCCTCCATGCCCTCCGGGCCCGCCATCCGGCCGTCGGCGACGTCCGTGGACACGGACTGTTTCTCGGGATCGATCTCGTGCTCGATCCGATCGCCCGGACCCCGCATCCCGAAATGGCCCGGCAGGTGGTTCGGGACATGACCCGTCGGGGCGTGCTCCTCAGCACCGATGGTCCCCACGACAACGTCATCAAGATCAAACCGCCACTGGTGCTCACGGAGGCGGACATCGACATGACCATCCGCGGACTCGACGACGCACTGACTCGATTCGATTCCAACTGATCGATAGGCTGTAGCCGATGCCATCCCCCTCAGGCCTCAACCAGACCCTTGCCCAGGCCACCCGCCACATCGAGTCCCAACAGTGGGACAAGGCCGAGCGCATCCTGCGCCGGGCCCTGAAGGCGGCCCCCGACGACGTCGGCATCCTCTCGAGACTGGCCGCGGTCCAGGCGCGCCTTGGCAACTACCGCCGGGCCATGGATTCCATCAACGCAGCGATCAAGCGTGACCCGGACAACATCGAATCGCTGACCACCCGCGTGGACATCCTCGCACGGCAGGCTCGGATCGGCGACGCGATCGAATCGACCAACGGCATCATCCAGCGGTTCCCGGACAACGCCGGCCTCCTCGCGATGCGGAGCGGCCTGCTGCTGCACGCCGGCGAATCCAACGCGGCCTGGGACGACATGAACCGCGCCATCCAGCTCGACCCGGACAACCTGGACCTCCTGGGCCGCTTCGTGGACACCACCATCGCACGCGGCATCGTCCCCATGGATCATGGGCCGGCCGATCGTCTGGTGAAGGCCCAGCCGTTCGAGGCCCGCAACCACGCCCGACTCGGAACCGTGCTGCGGATCAACGACGATCTCCCCGGAGCGGAGGCCGCCTACCGCGAGGCGCTCCGGCTCGACCCCCGCAACACCGACTCCCTCGCCGGGCTGGCCGATGTCATGGAATCCGCCGGACAATCATCGGAGGCCCTGGACGTCCTCCGCCCCACCATCGAGTCCGATCGCTCCCCGCTGAATCCCATGCTGAGCTGGACCAGGATCCTCAGTCGACTCGGGCGGCACGACGAACTCGTGCGGGATGCACGCCGCTGGATCGAACGCTCCGGACTGACCACGGGGCAGCTTGCACCGCTGCTCTTCCGCATCGGCAACGCCCTCGACGCCCTGGGACGACATGACGAGGCCTTCGAGGCGTGGACCGCGGGCAACACCCCGTTCCACGACCGCTGGAACGATCGCGTCCACGCCGAACGGACCGATGCGATCATCGCCGAGTTCACCTCTCCGCAGCCCCATGGCCCTTCGTCCGATGCGACGACTCCGATCTTCATCGTCGGCATGTTCCGCAGCGGAACCACGCTGCTCGAGCAGGTGCTCGCCACCCACCCCGCCGTCCACGCCGTCGGCGAGAGCCCCGCTCTGCCCGCGATCATCCGCAGCCTGTCCGGCACCTACCCCGGAAACATCCGTGAACTCGACCCCGCGGCCTTGCGAAAGCTCGGACAAACGTACCTCGAGCGGATCAGCGTCGACGCCGCAGACGCCAGCCACGTGACGGACAAGCTTCCCATGAACTACATGAACGTGGGCCTGATCGACCGCATGCTGCCGCAGGCCCGGATCCTCCACTGCCGGCGGGACGCGCTCGACGTCTGCCTGTCCTGCTACAGCAACCAGATGACCTCCACTCTGGCCTTCACGAGCAACCTGGAATCGATGGGTCGAACCTACGTCCAGTACCGCCGGCTCATGGACCATTGGAGCAACGCCGGGTACGAGGTCCTGGATGTCGTGTACGAGGACCTCGTCGGGAACCCCGAAGCCCAGTCGAGACGAATCGTCGAATGGACGGGACTCGACTGGGATCCGGCCTGCCTCGACTACCATCGTTCGAAACGGATCGCCCAGACACCGAGCATGGACCAGGTCCGCCAGCCGATGCACACGCGGTCCATCCACCGCAGCCGGGCCTACTGGGACCATCTGGCTCCCCTCCGTGCCGCCCTCGGCGACCTCACCCCCGATCGAGCTCCCTGACCATGTCCGCACCCGCCCAGCTCAACCAACTGCTCGCCAAGGCCAGCCAGCACCTTCAGCTGCAGCAATGGGACAAGGCCGAACGCGTACTGCGCAAGGCACTCAAGCAGTCACCCGACAACGCCGAGATCCTCCAGCGACTCGGCGGAGTGCAGCGCCGCCTCGGACAACCGCGGAAGGCTCTGGAGACGATTGACCGGGCTCTCACCGTCGCCCCGGACAACCTCGTGCTCGAGACGGAATACGCGGAGGCCCTGATGGATCTCGGGCGGACCGGAGACGCCCTCGAGCGACTCGGACGGTGCATCGAAGCCCATCCCGAGAACACCGACCTGCGGGTGATGCGGTCCCGAATCCGGCTTGGAGTCGGTGATCTTCATGGGGCCTGCGAGGACTGCCAGATCGCCAGCGATCTTCGGCCCGACGATCTGGAACTGCTCGCCAGACTGGTCGACTCGATCATCGCCCGGGCCTACGTCCCCATGGAGACGGACGCCGCTCAGCGTCTGGTCGAGCAGCAACCCTTCAACGCCAAGAACCACGCCAGACTGGCCACCATCCACCGTCTCAACAACGAGCTCGAGGCCGCGACGGCATGCTACGAACGCTCCCTCGAGCTGCAGCCGGGCAACGCCGAAGCCATTTCCGGCATGGCGGAGGTCCTCGAATCGTCGGGAGACACGGATGCCGCGGCGAACCTGCTGACCCCCCATGTCCACAGCACCAATGCACCCTTCCAGGTGCTGACGGCATGGATGCGCACCCAGATGCGACTCGAACGATGGGACGAGGCCGCACGGACCGCCCGGGCGTGGCTCGACGCCAGCCCCCGTTCACCACGCCAGTCGGCGGTCGTCAATCATCGCATCGGCAACGCCCTGGATCGCGCCGGCCGGGCCGACGAGGCCTTCAAGGCGTGGGCACGCGGCAACGAGCCCTACTCCCGGACCTGGAATCCCGACGAACACACCCGCCTGACGGACTCGATCATCGGAACCTTCTCCACCGAACGACTTGCACAGCTCCCCAGAAGCACACGGACCGACCGGAGACCCGTCTTCATCATGGGCATGTTCCGCAGCGGGACGACGCTGCTGGAGCAGATCATCTCGATGCACCCGGCCGTCCATGCCGCCGGCGAACGGGCGGAGATGCTCGAGATCGCCGGCACGCTCCAGTCCACGACCGGCTCCGAACTGACCTATCCCGCATGCATTGCCGAGACCGGACCGGACATCCTCGACGCCTGCGCCGACGACTACCTGCGGGGGCTCACCGACGGTGCCGGCGATGCCGAGGTCATCACCGACAAGCTGCCCCTGAACTACCTCAACATCGGCCTCATCTCGGTGATTCTCCCGGGAGCGCGGATCATCCACTGCAACCGGGACCCCCTCGACACCTGCCTGTCGTGCTTCGGAAATTCGTTCTCGTCCCGGATGTCGTTCACCGCGAACCTCGAGCACCTCGCCCAGGCCTACCTGGACTACGACCGGATCATGGAGCACTGGAGGTCCGTCGACATCGTTCCCATGCACGAACTCGACTACGAGTCGCTGGCCCGTAATCCCGAGGACGAAATCGCGCGGGTACTCGAGTTCCTCGGGCTGCCCTGGGACGATGCCTGCATGCAGTTCCATCGCTCGACACGAATTGCTCAGACCCTCAGCCGGGATCAGGTCAGGCAGCCGATGTACACACGTTCGATCGGTCGCAGCCGGGCCTACTGGGACCAGCTCGAACCGGTCCGGCGCCGGCTCGGCGCCCTCGTGCCAGATACCCGCGATCAGTGATCCGGAACACCCCACCGACCACCCACGCAGGTATCGACGATCGCCTCCTGGTCGGCTCCGAGCAGGAGACCGGCTCCGAGCGATTCCGGGTCCACATGCTGCAGTGAATCCGATCCGAGATCGACCAGTACCAGATCCGCGAGCGCGCCGGCGGCAATACGCCCGGCGTCGATTCCCAGGGCCCGGGCGCCGCCGGTGGTGGCCATGTCCAGCAGGACCCGATCGACCCGTCCGTCGGCGTCGCGCCAGGCACCGCGCTGCTCCGAGTGAAGACGATGGGAAAGTTCGAGCATGCGCAGCTCCTCGAGCATGGAGATGCGGGCGTTGGAATCGGATCCGATCGAGACCGACTCGTGACGACCGAGCATCCGGACGCGGTCCGGGAACCCGTCGCCGAGGTTGGCTTCCGTCAACGGGCAGAGACAGATGCCGCACCCGCGATCGAGCCACGCCTGAAGATCATCCGGATCGGTGTGGGTCGCGTGCACGGCGGTGCACTCGGGCCCCGGCTGCAGACGGTCGAGCAGCAGACGGGAGGGCGTGGCTCCCGTGGCCGACCGGCAGGCCTCGATCTCCTGCCGCTGCTCCTCGACGTGGAGGTGCATGACCAGCCCCCTGCGGTTCGCCTCGGCGTGCAGCTCGACGACCTCGTCCATCGGAACCGCGCGGAGCGAATGGGCCACCACGCCCAGGCTCTGGTTCGTCGCCAGCGATGACGACAGCCGGTCGAATGATTCCCAGTAGGCCTCGAGTCCGACGGTGTCGAAGTGCCGCTGCCCACCGGCGAGCGGCCGATCGAATCCCCCGCGGGTGTAGTGGGCGGAGAGAAGCACGATCCGGATACCGGCCTCGTCGGCGGCCTCGAGCACGATGCGGTCCGCTCCGAACCGCTCGCCGCCGGCCAGATGATGCAGGTAGTGGAACTCCCCGACCGTGGTGATGCCGGCAAGACGCATCTCGCGAAAGGCCGAACGGGCGAGCTCCCTGAGTCGCGTGGCGTCCATGGACTCCACCAGCTCGTACATGGCCTCGCGCCAGGTCCAGAAATCCTCCGCCGCTCCGGGGAACAGTTCGCCGCGACCACGCAGACCACGCTGGAAGGAGTGGCTGTGCGCATTGACGAATCCGGGCAGCACCGCCATGCCGGGGTGGGTCGGCGGACCGGCGGAATCCATCACGACCGATTCGAATCGTCCGGCCTCGCCGATGACGATCTCGACGCCGGGCCGGAAGCAACCGTCGACCCAGGTCAGCTCCGCCTGCACGCGTGCACCGTTCATGAGCAGAACTCCGTGATGAGCGACTCCATGAACCGACGTCCGGCGGCGTATTCCTCGATCGGCATGTACTCGTCGGGCTGGTGGGCCACCGAGATGTCCCCCGGCCCCACCACGATGCAGTCGAGCCCGAGCCGCTGCAGCCACGCGCCGTCCGTTCCGTACGACACCCCGAGCTCCTCGTGCTGGCCGAGGAGACGACACGCCGCTCGATGCAGATCGCAATCCGCATCGGTCAACATGCTGGGAGTCTCGTTGATGAGCTCGAGACTCCACTCCTCACCATCGAGCACGGGTCCGAGCTCGCCCTCGAGACGTGCGAGCCATTCCTGCGGATCCTGATCCGGAAGCAGACGCAGCCCGATGTCCAGGAGGCAGTGGTCGGGGGTCATGTTCCAGGCGGTTCCACCGCGGATGCGCACCAGCGACAGCACCGGACTGGGCAGCGGCCCGAAGGCATCGCTGGTTTCCGTACGCAGATCGAGGAGTTCGTCCCGCAACTGCTGCAGCCGATCGATCGCCTTGGCCATCGGGGCGACGGCATTGCGACCCACCGTCGGATCACCCGTGTGCCCACTGGCCCCGTTGATGTCCAGACGTATCTTGAGAAAGCCCTTGTGCATGCGGACGACCCGCATCGAAGTCGGCTCCCCGATCACGGTGGCGGTCGGAAGGCGTCGATCCGCGGGCCACTCCCGGGACAGTGCCCGGGCCCCGTGCCCGCCCACCTCCTCGTCGCACGTGAGCACCAGGGCCAGCGGATGCGTGCAGCCACGCTCCGCCGCCTCGCGGACGAGATTGATCGCCATGGCGTCGAACCCTTTCATGTCGCAGGCTCCGCGGGCGTGCAACCGACCGGATCGCTCGTGCAGTTCGAAGGCGGACGTGCGCCATCCGTCACCGGCCGGAACGCAGTCCAGGTGGCCCGAGAGGAGCAGCCCCCGACCGGTGCCGTCGAGCGACCCGGCGATGGCGACGAGATTCTCCTTGCCCTCATGGACCGGCATGCGGATCAACTCCACACCGGGATGATCGAGCACCCGGCAGGCGAGATCGACGGCGTCCCGGTTGGAATGATCGCTGGTGGTGTCGATCGCCACCAGTTCTCCCAGCAGGGCGATGTCCCGATCTGTTCCGGAGGTGTCCATGATCGCCCATGATCGTATCATGCGAGTCGACCGCGACCGACAAGGAGCCCAGCATGGCAGCCAGATCCCGCTCGAAACGAGCCCGCATCACCCCCGAGTCCCTGAAGGATCTCGTCTTCGTCTCCGACCCGCAGGTCAGCCCCGACGGAAGCCGGGTGCTCTTCACCCGCAAGGTCATCGGAGATCGGAACGCGTACGAGACCAGTCTCTGGACGGTCTCCACCCGACGGGGTGATCCGAAACCGTTCACGCACGGCCCGCGGGACAGCCGCGGCCGCTGGTCGAAGGACGGCTCCCGGATCGCGTTCGTGTCCGCACGCGACAAGGACATCCCGCAACTCCATGTGATCGAGGCCGACGGCGGTGAGGCTCGGCAGCTCACCCACCTCCCCCAGGGCAGCATCGGAGCCTTCCACTGGTCCCCCGACGGCCGACGGATCGCCTTCACCTTCCGTGAACGCGAGCAGGACTGGACGCGCGAGGCGATCGACCATCGGAAGGAGCACGGCCTGACGCCGCCCCCGCGCGTGCTGCACAACACGATGTACCGCCTGGACGGCGACGGCTACTTCAATGCCGAACGCTACAAGCTCTGCATCGTGGACACCGCCACCGGCGACCATCGGATCCTGTACGACAAGGACACCATCGGATGGATGTCCTTCGACTGGTCCCCCGACTCGAAGCGACTGGCCGTGACCTCGGTGCGGAATCGCCGGGGCGTCCTGGCATCGTGGGACAGCCAACTGCTCACCATCGACGCCGACGACGGCTCGATCACCCACCTCGACGCCGTTCCTCGCGGCCCGAAGACCTCGGTGAAATGGTCACCGGACGGCCGACACCTTGCGTGGGCGGGCCGTGAGGGCAAGGACGGCAGCTATTCCACCGAGAACCTCGAACTCTGGACATGCTCGGCGACCGGACGCAAGCCCCACGCCCTGACCGCCGGGACGGACTGGTGCCTGATGGCGTGCGCCCTGTCGGACAGTGCCGACGTCTCGTTCGATCCGAACTTCCAATGGTCCGCCGATTCGAAGCGGGTGCTGGCGGCCATCGGCTGGCACGGCCAGTCGCACGTCGCATCGATCCCCCTCAAGGGCGGCCGCCCGCGGTTCCTGACCGACGGCCGGAGGGTGATCACCCCGGGGAACAGCTCCGCGGACGGACGGCTGATGGCCATGATGATCGACGATCCCTCGGCTCCGCCCGAGATCCATGTCGGTCGGGTCGGAGCCACCTCCGTCTCCACCCGCCGTCTCACCGGCTTCAACGACGCCTGGGTCGCCTCCCACCACGTGCGCAAGCCTTCGGTGCGGTGGGTCCGATCCACCGACGGGACCCGCGTTCAGACCTGGGTCATGACGCCGGTCGGCCATCGATCCGGTCGTCGGCATCCGGCCGTGCTCGAGATCCACGGGGGCCCCCACGCCCAGTACGGAGAATGCTTCTTCCACGAGTTCCAGGTGCTCGCCTCCGCCGGCTACCTGGTGGTCTACAGCAACCCCCGGGGCAGCAAGGGATACGGACGCGACCACACCTCGGCCATCCGGGGCAGTTGGGGCGGCAAGGACTGGGAGGACATCAATGCCGTCAAGGAGTTCATGCAGCAGCACCCGTCGATCAACCCCGACCGCATGGGCGTCATGGGCGGAAGCTACGGCGGCTACATGACCCTGTGGGTCATCGGTCATACCACCGACTTCGCCGGAGCCATCACCGACCGGTGCGTGTCCAATCTGGTCAGCATGGGCGGCAACAGCGACTTCGTCTACAAGCCGGACGCCTACTGGCCGGGCGCATTCTGGGACTGCCCGGACCAGTTGTGGCAGTCCAGCCCCATCCGAACCATGGGACGGGTGAAGACCCCCACGATGATCATCCACTCCGAGGGCGACCTGCGGTGCAATGTCGAACAGGGCGAGCAGGTCTTCGCGGCCCTGCAGATCCGCGGCATCCCGTCGGTCTTCGTCCGCTATCCGCGGGAGACGAGTCACGGCATGAGCCGCAACGGCCCCCCGGACATGCGGCTGCACCGGCTGCACCAGATCCTCGACTGGTGGTCGGAGCATCTGGCACCGCGAAGAAGGAAGCGACGATGACCACACCGAACGCGACGCGTCGAGCCACCGAGATCTTCGGTGCCCCCAAGGCACTGGTGGGGATGATCCATCTGCTTCCGCTCCCGGGCTCGGCGGCCGGCTGCGAATCATTGCAGGCGGTGATCGATCGCGCCATGCACGAGGCCGATCTCATCAAGGCGGCCGGGTTCGACGCCATCCTGATCGAGAACACCCACGACCGCCCCTATCTCCGACGGAACGTGGGACCGGAGGTCGTCGCCGCGATGTCGGTCATCAGCCGCATGATCGCCGACTCCGTCGGGCTCCCGCTGGGCATCCAGGTGCTGGCCGGTGACAACCGGGCGGCCCTGTCCGTGGCCCTGTGCTGCGGAGCGCGGTTCATCCGGGCCGAAGGCTTCGTCTTCTCCTCGATCGCCGACGAGGGCCTCTTCGACGTGGCGGATGCCGGCCCGCTGCTCCGCTACCGTCGGGAGATCGGAGCCGAGCACATCGCCGTCATGGCGGACATCCAGAAGAAGCATTCCTCCCACGCCATCACCGCCGACTGCGACACCTGGGATCACGCCTCCGCCGCGGACTACTGCCTCGCCGACGGCATCGTGCTCACCGGCAAGACCACCGGCACGTCGATCCGCTCCGAGGAGCTCGAAACGGCCCGGCAGGCCGTCGACCTTCCCATCTGCATCGGCTCCGGCGTCACACCGTCCTCGGCCCGCGACCTGTTCCGTCACGCGGACGCTCTGATCATCGGCTCCGCGCTGAAGACCGGCGGTGACTGGCGCAACGAGATGCAGCCGGACCTGCTCGCGGAATTCGCCGACGTCCGCCCGTGATCAGGACTCGGACTTGAGGACCCGGAGCGCCTCGACCAGCCGATGGATGTGCTGGGATTCGTGGGCCGCGGAGATCTGGACCCGGATCCTCGCCTCGCCCTCGGGGACCACCGGATAGCCGAAGCCGATTGCGAAGACGCCGGCTTCCAGCAGTCGATTGCTCATGCTGATCGCCGTCGCGGTCTCCCCCACGATGATGGGACAGATCGCGGTGGGCGATTCGAGGACTTCGAACCCCACGTCGCGGATGCCCGCCCGGGCCGCAGCCACGTTGCTGCGCAGCTTTGCGACCCGCTCGGGTTCGCTCATGAGGATCTCGATGGCCTTGGTCGCGCTGCAGGCGACCGTCACCGGCAATGCATTGGAGAACAGGGTGGGACGACCGCGCTGCACGATCAGATCGATGGCCGCACGCGATCCCGCGATGTAGCCGCCGGCTCCGCCGCCGAGGGCCTTGCCGAGCGTACCGGTGAACAGATCGATGTCCGAACCCTTCATCCCCCAGTATTCATGGGTGCCACGGCCCGTTTCGCCCATCACACCGGTTCCGTGGGAGTCGTCGACCACGAGCATGGCCCCGAACTCGTCGCAGAGGGCGCGGATCTCGGGGAGATTGCCCAGGTCGCCCTCCATCGAGAACACCCCGTCGGTCACCACCCACATCACGCCCGTGACGGCCTCGCTGGCCCGGGCCTCCTCGAGGACGCGGCGGAGATCCGTCATGTCCGAGTGCCGGTACACGGCCTTCTGGACGCCCTTCTTGATCACCGTCGCCAACCGCATGCCGTCGATGATGCACGCGTGGTTGAGGGCATCGGAGATGATGATGTCGCCCGGATCGCACAGGGTCGGGAACAATGCCTCCGACGCCGTCCAGCAGGACACGAAGGTGTAGCTGGCCTCGACTCCGAGCATCTCGGCGATGGTCGACTCCAGTCGCTCGTGCGGCTCGAAGGTTCCGCAGATGAACCGGACGGACGCCGTGCCGGCACCGTACCGCTGCAGCCCCTCGATGCCCGCGGTCACCACGTCCGGATGATTGGCCAGTCCGAGGTAGTTGTTCGAACAGAAGCAGTCGACCTCACCGTAGCCGCGCAGCGTGATGCTCGGGCCCATCGCCCCTTCGATCGTCTGGAGATGCTTGAGCTGGCCGGTGGCGTCCAGTTCGGAGAGGATGGCCTCGGTTCGCTGCTTGAAACAGGTTGATCCGTCGGTGGCGGTGGTCATGGCGAGTCCTCAGGCCTTGGCGTAGTGGGTCTGGATGCTGGGTACGATGTAGTGTTCGAATGCCTCCTCCAGGGACCATCGGGGACGGTATCCCCAGTCCGAGGCGGCACGCGAACAGTCGACGTCGGCGGGCCAGGAGTCCACGATGTCCTGCCGATTCTCGTCGATCGCGTAGTCGACGGACGACGACGGGAAGTGGGTCCTGATCACCTCGGCCACCTCACCGGCGGACGCGCTGAAGGCCGCCACGTTGTAGACCGAGCGGGACAGCTTCGATCGATCCGCCCGTCCGATCGCAAGCAGGGCGTCGACGCATTCGGGCATGGTCATCCACGGAATCCGGGCGGAGGACCGCACGAAACACGTGCCCGGATGCCCCGATGCCGCGGCGTGGATCATCTCGGGAACGAAGTCGCTGGTGCCTCCGGTGGGCTTGGTCTCCGCGGCAATCACCCCCGGCAGACGAAGGCTGCGGAAGTCGATCAGCGCAGCTCCGCGATCGTCCGCCAGTCTGCGATAGTGGTTGGAGTAGTAGCGTCCGAGGTGTTCGCAGTAGAGCTTGTTGGCACCGTACATCGTCGTGGGAAGATTGCAGTCGTCCTCGCTGACGGCACCGGCACGCTCCTTGTGCTCCGCCCCGTCCATGCCGTACATGGCGATGGTGCTGGGCAGCACGAAGCGGACGGATCGCCCGTGGGAGGCGGAATGGGCCGCCGCGAGCTTCAGCAGGTTCCAGGTGCCGCCGACGTTGACCTCGTGTGCAATCTCGGGCACATGCTCCGCCCGGGTCGAGAGCAGCGCGGCGAGATGGTAGATGTCGGTCACCTCGTGCATCGCGATGAGCTGCTGCATGAGCCCCTCGTCGCAGACGTCACCGACGTGGACCTCGTCGCAAAGCGACCGGGTGCCCTCGGGAATCTCCTTGAGATCCGTGGCGATGATGCGGATGTCGTCGTGTGTGCGGAGACCATGGACGAGCCCATGGCCGATCTCCCCCGCTGCGCCGGTCAACAGTACCGTTCTTCGCTTGGCTTCCGATGTCATCCGACGCTGCCTCCTGTCACCCCATTGTACCCACGATCACCCCTTCGGCGGTCGCCTGCTAGGCTGCTGTTCTATGGACCTGCCCATCATCGATTCCGTGGCCCAATCCCCGCTGCAGTACACCTGCCGTGAATGGGAAGAACGCTGCCGGGAGGCCGGCCGGTCAGCCCAGTCGGCACGCACGGAATGGGTGGACTGCTTCAGACGAGGCGCCCTTCCGGAGGCGGCCGCCCGATCCACCTCCATCCGGTCCGTATCCAGCGGTGACGGCACCACGAAGTTCCTGATCCGACTCCCCGACAACCACGAGACCGAGTCCGTCATCCTCCCCCTGACCGGCAAGGGCGGGCGGGTCCGCAACACGCTGTGCGTCTCGTCCCAGGTGGGCTGCGCAATGGGATGCCGATTCTGCGAGACCGCCCAGATGGGACTCATCCGAAATCTGTCCGTGGCGGAGATCCTCCTGCAATGGCACGTGGCCACCCATCACTTCAAGCAGGAGATCCGGAACATCGTCTTCATGGGGATGGGAGAACCGCTCGACAACGTGGAGGCGGTGATCGGGGCCATCCGGATCCTGACCGACCGCCGGGGGCCCTCGCTGGCATCCCGCAGAATCTCCATCTCCACCGTGGGGCGAATCGACGGCATTCGCACCCTGTCCGCCTTCCTGACCGACAGCGGCACCCGAAACCTCCGTCTGGCAGTGTCGGTGAACGCGGCCGACGACGAGACCCGATCCTCGATCATGCCGCTCAACCGGTCGATGAACATGGGAAAGCTGCGGGACGCACTGGCCGACTGGTCCACGACGCACGGCGGGACGCTGCTCCTGGAATACGTGCTGATCCCGGGGGTGAACGACGATCCAACCTCGGCGGCACGCCTGGCCGAATGGGTCGGCGACCTTCCGGCCCGAATCAATCTCATCCCCTACAACCCGCGGCGGGACTCGCCCTGGCCCGCCCCGGACGAGGACCGGGTCGATTCCTTCCTGCGGACCATGCAGGAGGCGGGCCTCACCGTCCACCGACGGGTCACCCAGGGGCGGTCGCTGATGGCGGCCTGCGGCCAGCTCGGAAACGAGCACATCCGCAACCGGAGAAGGGTGTCACCGGAACTAGGGTGAGGACCGTCCGTCACGCTGGCGTCGCATCAGCTCGTCGCGCATCGCCCGGCGTTCGTCGGAATCGAGTCGACCGTCCCGGTTGGTGTCGAACTCCTTGTACAACTCCTCCCGACGCCGGTCCGCCTCGCTTCGTCGCCCACCATCGTCGCGATCGCGTCGCCCGCGGGCCCGGGTGGTGCCCGGGAGTTCGCCGTACCGCTCGGAACCCAACACGGGCTCCAACTTCTCGGTGCACTCCTGTTCGATTTCCTGACGCTCCCGGGTGAGCCCGTTGATGCCATTCGAATCGATGGTCTCGTCGAAGCGGACACCGGGAAAGGCCCCCGACCACAGCCGCATCTGCTCGAAGATCCACCGGGGGGCGGCCTGGGCTCGCAACGCGGCGTCCTGTCGAATCCGAACGGCATCGATCCCCTGCGAACAGTTCTCACGCAGGCTGATCACCGCCGACCGCTCCGCGTCGGTGAGATCGTCCCGCTCGAGGGCCGCATCCACGGCCCGATCGAACCGGCCCTTCCCCCAGACGGTGGCGTTGAACGAGCGATGCACCGCGGCGGCCAACTCGCCGCGGAGCGGCTCGGGCAGCGATTCGAGGAGCACGTCGAACACCGCAAGATTCACGTCGCGAACGGCGGTGCGGACGGCGGCCTCCTGTTCGATGATGGCTCGCATGCGGTTCCAGTCCCCCGCCTGCAACACTTCGGAGACCACGGGGGCCGCCTCGAGTTCGAATCTCTCGCGGGCCGCCAGAGCGTCGTTCAGCCGACGGGCGTACGATTCCATGGTCGGCTTCAGCGCTTCGCGAAGCTCTCCCTCGGACAACCGCTCGTCCAAGAGTGCGATGAGATCCATGCGTTCCCCCTCGAGCCGTCCCCGTTGGGTCTGGACCCGTCGCCGGATCTCGGCCCGCGCGAGCCCCCATCCGGCGATCTGGTCCTCGGCCAGCACGGCGAGGACCGCTTCCTCGAATTCGTCCTCGAGTGCGGTGCGGATCTCGATCCACTCGCGGAGGATTGCCGCCTGCTCGCGCAGGAAGTCACCCCAGCGATCCGCGGTACCGGTGATCTCCTCCACCGCCTCCTGCTGCTTGGAGAGCTCCTCCATGCGCCTGGCGTACTGTTCACGGATCAGCGAGCGTTCCTCAGAAGTGGTGGCGTTTCGGATGTCCTGCGACAACTGTCGTCGCATCTCCTCGATCTGCTGCTGCATGGCCTCCTCGCCACGTCGCTGGCTGCCCACCGAACCGCCGGGTACGGGACGTGCGTCCTGCAAGCGGATGCGGATGTCGCGGGCCTGGTCGGCGAACTGGATGGCGTAGTCCTCGAATACGGTCTCGAGCACGAGAAGCGAACCGGCATCCAGCTCGATCGAGCGGACCGCCGATTCGATGTCGGAGGCGGTCAATGACGGGATCAGAACCGCATCGACGTCGACCGAGCGTCCACGGCCCGAACCGCGACCGCCCCGGCGCTGTGCGGACGCATCCGCGGCCGCAACGGCGATAGCCAGCAATACCACTACGGTTCGGATCTGAAACACGCGTCACCTCGTTTCATGCCCATCCTAGTCCCGATCACCAAGCCCCGTCCGGTCTCCGGCTCCCCGCAGGTAGACGACCCGGAATGCTCCGGGCGATTCGGCCGTCGACGAGCCGGGCCCGGCAATCAGTTCGGGCTGGTAGGCAGAAGGCGGTATGCGACCGAAGCGATCGGCACCCAGCAGGCCGAAGACCAACGCGGTCGCCGATTCGTCCAGTTGACCAATCCCCTCTCGCAGGACGGCGGGGCGCCCGACGATCTCCTCCCGACCGGGAAGCACCGGGCCCATGAAGCCGTAGCAGCGGAGCATCGCTTCGGATTCGGCCGCGAGCAGGATCGCCTCCGACTCCGCCCGGCGGGCGACCTCGAGCCATTCGGCACGCAGGGGGCCGAGGGATTGCTCGTAGTCCTCGTTGAGTTCATCGAGTGTCCGGAGTTCTTCAGGGGTCAGCCCGAGATCCTGCGAATGACGTTGGACATGGCGCAGCAGTCGATGAAAGGCGGTCGGACGGAAGACCTCCGGGTACATGGCTCGATCGGCGAGCGAGCGGAACCGCTCGGCATCCCCGTCATTCATGCACGTGCGAATCACCTCCAGATACCGATCGTTCACCTCGACCAGCCTCCCGCGGGCCGACGCCTCCCGGCGGGCACCGTCGATCCACGGGCCGGGGGTCCCCATGATCCGTGCGTCGCGTTGCAGAGGACGGATGCGGGCAATGGTCCAATCACGCCCAGCCAGCATCTCGTCGTAGAGCTTGGCGTAGTCGAGCAGCACCCCGTGGCACGCCCGCGCCACGTCGCTGTCGCGCCCCCAGTGGTCGTAGACGATGCGGGCAAGGTCGACTCCTTCGCCGGGCAGCACCGGCCGCCACGGGGTGTTGCGCCGCCGCAACGCACGGAAGACGGCGTCCCAATGCCCGGGTTCGCTCCGGTCACGGATCGCGTCGATCCCCCCCACCAGTGCCGTCCACTGCTGATCGTGCGCCGTATCCCAGGATGCCAGTTCACGGGTCCGCGGCGATGCAATCGGACCCGGCGGATCGGTGACCGCCAACTCCTCCAGCATCGACTCGCGAAGTGCCTTCGCCGCATCATCCGACTCGCTTGACCGTGACAGTGCATCACGCACCGCACCTCGAAGCTCGTCCCGACGGATTGCAGCCGGATCGGTGGACACCTCGTAGGGGTCGGCGGCCGCCAACCGCTCGGCGAGGGCCCGGGTCTCACGCTCGACGAAGGTCAGGTAGTCCAGCACGATCTGATCAAGGATGACCTGCCGTTCATCGTCGAGTTGCAGCTCACGGGCGATCAACGGCGTATCGACGAACCGGATGCGGGGGGCGGCGTGCGGGCCCAGATCACGGATCAGCTCCGCCGCCGGTGCGGATGACGGCTGAACCGCCCCCGGAGCGATCGAGGCGATGGTCAACGCCAGCACTGTGAAGCCCATTCGAATCATCGCGCCTCCGGAACAAGAACGCATCGGACGGCCCCGGTATTGCCGCTGCGGAACGCCCATTCCATGATCGACCATGCCCGGGATCATCCATCATTCTATGCTGCGAACATGGAACACCACGACACCATCGTGATCGGCGCCGGTCCGATCGGGCTGGAGACGGCCGCCGGGCTGCTCGCCCACGAGCACTCCACTCTGGTACTGGACTCGGGCCCCATCGGTTCGACCATCGCGACCCTGTTTCCCCCCGCAACCAGGTTCTTCTCCTCGCCGGATCGACTGGAGATCGCCGGCATCCGCTGCCCCACCTTCGCAGAGGAGAAGGCCAACCGCGAGGAATACCTCGCCTACCTCCGGGGAGTCGTCGACACGCTCTCGATTCCCGTCCGCACCTTTCACACCGTTCGCGACGCCCGGGCGACACCGTCCGGATTCGAACTCGAGGTCGCCGAGCGTTCCGGGCGGGGACGTCGGTTCTCGGCCCGAACCCTCGTACTGGCCACGGGCGGCATGGGTCGCACCAGGGCTCTGGGGATCGAGGGGGAGACGCTTCCCCACGTGCGTCACGATCTCGGAGACCCCCATCAGTACCACGGACGCCGGGTGCTCATCGTGGGCGGCCGCAACAGCGCCTGCGAAGCGGCCATCCGCTGCTGGCGGGCCGGCGCGGACGTCCACCTCAGCCATCGCGGCCCCGAGGTCAACGAACGCGTGAAGTACTGGATCCGCCCGGAGCTGCTCGCGCTGATCGAGGAGGGCCGGATCACCGCCTACCCCGAGTCCGTTCCCGCACGGATCGACCGGGAGCAGGTCACCCTCCATTCACTGAGCGGCGAGGCCCCCATCCCGCTGGAGGTCGACGACATCCTGCTCATGATCGGATACGAGCACGACCCGCAGCTCATGCGGCAGCTTGACCTCCCGCTGGATCCCGTCACCCTGGCCCCGACGTTCGATGAGCGGACGATGGAGACCAGCGTCCCGGGGCTCTACGTGGCGGGAACGGCGACGGCCGGAACCCAGGACCGGTTCCGCGTCTACATCGAGAACTGCCATGTCCACGCCCAGCGGATCGCTTCCGCCATCACCGGAATCGACGGCACGACGATCTCGGAGCACCGTCGACTCGAGGAAAGCTGAAGCGGATCAACCCAACGCGGCACGGATCGCATCAAAATCGACCTGCACCCCTGGATCGTCGCTGACCGAGTCGTAGACGACCTTGCCGGATGCATCGATCACGAATGCCGACCGTTTGGCGACATCCCGCATGCCGAAGAGATCATCGTGCAGAACATCCCATTCGCGGGCGACGTCGCGGTTCATGTCGCTCAGCAGCGGGAATGGAAGCCCGAGTTCCTCCGCAAACTTGGCCGTCACGAACGGACTGTCGATGCAGATCCCGAACACCTTGGCACCCAGGTCCTCGTAGGCGGACCAGTCGTCCCGGAACGTGCAGAACTCGTCGGTGCAGACGGGGCTGAACGAAAGCGGGAAGAAGAGCAGGACGACCTTGTCGGTCCCCAGATGGGCGCCGACGTCTACCGTCTCTCCGGGGCGTACGGGAAGTTCGAATCCACAAGCGGTGTCACCAGTTCGAATGGCCATGGTCCTCTCCTTGTAATCGACCGGGACGTACCCTATCGCCCCCGACCCCGCCGCACAATCCACCGGTCATCCGTCGGCTTCGAACGCTCCGGGCAGGTGGTGGATCCGGACCGATCGCCCCGGCCCCAGTTGCACCAGAACCACATCGAACCGGATCGGCAGCGGGCATTCCGTGGCCCGATGGATCATCGCAGCCACCGCACGCAATCGACGCCGCTTGCCGGGCCCAATCCGACCGGAGAGCGTCCAGATGTCGCCTACTCCCGCCTTGACCTCCACCACCACCTGGCAACGGCCGCAGGGGCTGATCGCAACGAGATCGGCCTCCAGACGTCCACGACGGAGATTACGTGCGATCATCCGGTACCCACGGCGACGCAACCAGCGTCCCGCAAGGCGTTCACCACGGCGACCGATTCCGGTGCTCACCGGCGAGCAAGAAAGCGGGACATGGCGATGGCGACCACCTTGTCCTGCATCTCCTGGAGGTCATCGTAGATGCCCTCGCTGAGGATTCCGTCGACGAACTCCTCCTGGGCGGAGCTCAGTCGTCGCGAATACACATCCTGGTAGAGAGCCCTCTGGATCGACGGCTCGTAGAGCGAACGGGTGACACCCTCGTTCACCGCGAGGACCGACACCCAGATCGTACGGCTGCCGCGGACGAAGGGCTGGCTGGTCTCGCCCGGACCGAGTCCGGCCAGATGCTCCTTGTAGAAGTCGGCCACCTCGATCTCGTCGATCTTGCCGTCCGTGCCGAGTTCGAACGTCTCCCACACTCCGTCGTCGGACATGCCCGCCTGCCTGGCCACAACATCGAACGGTTCGCCGGCCTGCAGCTCCTCCTGGAGAAGACGGATGGTGTCCTCGTTCCCTTCCGTCCGGAGTCGGATCCGACCCAGCGTCACCGTGGAGGGCTGGTTGTACTGCGATCGTCTCGCATCCCAGGCCCGCTGGACGTCCTTCCAAGAGACCAGCACATTGGGCTGGACCCGCTCGTTCATGAGCACCCGGATCAGCTGCTGCTCCTCCTGCAACTTGAGGTACTCGTCGATCGTTTTGCCTTCCTGCTCGAGCATCTGGCGATTGGCTTCGGCACTGACGCCACCGCGCTGCATGATCAGCTCGCCACGCATGTCGTTCATCCAGGCGAGAAAGCCTCCCTCCTGCTGCTCGGACAATCCGGCCCGGGCCTCGGACAGGAACAGTTCGTTGTAGATCACCTCACGCAGCTGCCGCGAGACCATCTGCACCACGTACACGCGGAACTGGTCCCAAGGAAGCCGCTGGTAGTCGGCGTTCAGCTGGTCCATGATGGGAGTGAGGATCTCGTCGGCGAAGATCGGTCGACCGTTGACCTGGCCGATCAGGCTGTCGACGACGATGGACTGGCCGGAACGGATCGACAGATCGTAGGCCTCGTCGATCTCCTGCTCTTCCGGAGAAGGGCCCGCCGGACGCGGAATGCGCAGGCCGGCGTCGACCATGGCGGTCCGCACCGATTCCTGATCCGGACGCACCATTGAACGGTTGTTGGGATTTGAGAAGTCGGACACCGACAGTGATTCGCTTCCCGAGGTCCAGCTGGATCCCCCGGAGCAGCCGACCAGCACGACCCCGGCCAGGGCGGCGGCGAATCGACTTGCGATATGAATCAGTGACATGGGCACGCTGAGGATTCTATCGACAACCCGAGCGTCTATACTGCTGTACTGCCCTTTCCCAAACAACTCCCAGGAGGGACACCATGTCCGAGGAAACCCCCGAAATCCAGGTCGACACCGACTGGAAAGCCGAAGCCCAGGCCGAAAAGGAGAAGCTCTCCAGCACCGAAGGCGATTCCCAGAAGGCGCGGGCGCTGCCTCCGGCCGACTTCAAGGGCCTCATCGGCCTTCTGGCCTCCCAGGCCATCATGGGGCTCGGTGCCATGCCCGACCCCTCCGGACGGGGCGTGGTCATCGATCTCGACGGTGCCCGTTTCGCCATCGATCTGCTGGTGGTCATCCAGGAGAAGACCAAGGGCAACCTCGAGGAGGAGGAGTCGACCGAACTCGAGACCCTGATCGTCGAGCTGCGGGCCCGGTTCGTGCAGGTGTCGGACCTGGTCGCTCAACAGCAGGCGGGCGGGGTGGCCACCGACCCCTCGGGCGGCGGTGATTCGGGGATCATCACCCCCTAATCAACCGATCAGCCAGACAGCCACCAGTCGCACTGCGATCACCAGCAGGGCCAGATACTGCGCCGTTACCAACCAGCGGGGCAGCATTCGACACCACAGCACCGGCAGTCCGATCGCCCAGATGAGCAGATAGCGGTCGAAGACGAACCCTCTGGTCAGCATGTACAGGCCGCATCCCGCGACCAGCGCCCACAGCTGCATGCGGGCCAGAAGCCCCACCGCGTCCTCGACATCGAGTTCGAAGGCCAGGGCCGCGAAGGCCCCCAGTGAAGCCAGCCCGAGTACACAGGCAAGCCCCAACAGGAACGAGGACGCAGGGCCGCCACCGCCCAGCATGAGGACGGTGGTTGCAATGACTCCCTGGTACCGGTCGTGCCGAAGGGACAGATCCACCTCGCCGGCGGGAATGGTCAGATCAGGCATCGCCACCATCGCCAGCACCAACCCCAGCAACGCACCCAGGGGGCAGAGCAGCCACCACCGGCACCAGCGGTACCTCCACAGGAACACCAGGAGGAAGATGCCCACCAGGGGAAGCAACGCCGCCCCCAGATAGGTCAGGCTTTCCAGGCGAAGGCCCAGGCCGTGGAGGTTCTGATAGTCGGGACTGACCAGTCCGCCCCAGCGGATCCACAGCGGCACCCGGAGAAGACCGGCAATGATCGACGCCAGCCACCATGGCCAGCTCCGAATGCCGCTTCGGCTCCACATGGCGAGACACACCCCACCGGCCAGAGCGACGGCATGGATTCGACTGTAGAGGAGCAGGGTCAGGATCACGCCGTAGAGCACGGGAGCGGCCACGGGATGCGACCGGCTGCGCGACGGATCCGAACCGGCGCCTCCCCCCATGCCCCAGAGCACCACGAGGAAGAGGAATACAGCCCCGAAGACGAAGGACACCTCGCCCATCACCAGTTGCGAGAAGACCAGCTCGTAGGGCAGAAGCATGAAGCCGACCATGGCCAGCAGCAATCCGGAATTCCGCAGGCCGCACCGCAGGGCCAGCAACAGCAGCGGAATGCCGCTGAGAACGAAGAAAAGACACGAGACCTGCCGCAGCGCGTTGAGGTCACCGCCCAGCCATTTTCCGAAGACCGCGTAGGGCCAGATGAGGGCCGGCCCCTTCGTCTCCTGGTAGTCGATGGCGGTTTCCACCGACCAGCCGTTCTCCATGAGATCGTTCATCGGAACCGTGATGTAGCGTTCGTCGAACTGGGGTCCGAGCGATCGGATGTCGGTCCCGAACCGGAGCGACAACGCCGTCACGAGGAGAGCCAGAAGTGAGATGAAGATCCACATCCGCTCGCGATTCGGACTGGCGGCCAGGTCGTTCACGGCATCGCTCTCCGGAAGTCATGACCACCGGTACCGTGCAGCACCGGCATCCCGGTGCGAATCGACACCGCACGCGGCAACAAGGCCGCAGGGGTCCGCAGTCGATTGAATCCCGCTGAAGAGCTCATGAACCACCATCCGAAGCAGAGAGGACCAACAGGCTATCGGCCAGTCGGGGAGGAAATCTGCATCGGTCAGAGGAGATCGAGATTGACCGAATCGGCCACCAGGAGCCCCTGCGCGGTGAAACGGAGACGGTCCCCCAGCCACTCCAGATGCCCGCTCTCCAACCAGCGTTCGATCGCAGCGCTGCGCACGCCCCCCCGGTCTCCATGCTGAAGCAGCGCCTCAACCCGTGAGCGGGGCATGCCCTCCAGCAGCCGCAACCCCATCATGAACGACTCCCCGACGCGACCGTCTTCATCCAGCCGCTCCACCGCGGTGACCGGCGGCAGGCCGTTCCCTTCGAGGTACGACGCCAGTCGGGGCAGATTCTTCCAGCGGGTACCACCGACATGCCCCGCCGCCCCCGGTCCGATCGGCCACCAGTCCTCGTTGCGCCAGTACACCAGATTGTGACGACACTGCTGGTGCGGCATCGCCCAGTTGCTCACCTCGTAGTGTTCGAATTCCCGCGCGGCGAGCGTGGAGATCGCGTGCTCAAACATGTCGGCTTCGAGCTCGTTGGAAACCGGACGAACATCGCCGCGATCCCGCCGCCGGGTCAGGGGCGTACCGGCCTCGTAGACCAGGGAGTATGCGCTCAGATGCTGGATTCCAAGATCGAGTGCCGCCTGCAGATCCTCGTCCCACTGCGCCAGCGTCTGTCCCGGAATCGCGAAGATCAGATCCAGACTCAAGCGATCGATCCCCGCCCGTCGAAAATGATCCAGGCTGCGGGGCACGGATTCCGGATCATGCTGACGCTGGAGGGCCTCGAGTCGATCGGGATTGAAGGACTGCGCCCCCAGGCTGATCCGATTGACCCCGGACTCCGCCAAGGCCTGGGCACGCGCCGCATCGATGGTTTCGGGATTCGCCTCCACCGTCCATTCACAATCCATCCCCAAGGGAAGCCGCTCCCGAATGGCCGTCATCACCCGCCGAATGGTGTCGGGAGGCAGGATGGTCGGCGTGCCCCCCCCGACGAAGACGGTCGAAACCTCCCCGGTGAGACGTTCACCCACCTCCGAGATCTCTTCGATCAAGCGGTCCGCAAAGGCCCCGAAGGAATCCTCACGGCCCGCAATGGTGAAAAAATCGCAGTAGTGACAGCGATGACGGCAGAACGGAACGTGGACGTAGATGCCGTGCACCCGATGTGGCGGAGACAGCAGCTCACCGATATCGGCCGGCCCCTCGGCCGTCTGCGCATCCGGAACGGACGTACACTGGTCGAGTTGAAGGCGGGAGTCGCCTGGGCCGTCTGAGGTCATCGGATCACTCCACGGGGCCTCTGGGCCCCATCGAGCCACATGGTAGGGCGTACGCGTCCGAGGAGCAGAATGGGCTACCGACTGATCATGCTGACCCGCGATGGAGTCGATCGCTCCTTCGATGTCAGGGAGGGACGAACCACCATCGGCCGGGGTGACCGGTGCGACGTCCGAATCAGCCTTCCTCGGGTCTCCAGCCCCCACTGCGAGATCATGCTCGAGAACCAGCGGGCCCTGCTGGTGAACCTCGATGAGATCACCGGAACCCTCCTGAACGGACGGTCGATCCAGCAGGCCACCCTCAACCCGGATGACGAAGTCACGATCGGCCCGGTGACGTTCCGGCTGGAGCACTCGCCCTGCGTCGCGGATGCCTCCGGGGCTCAGGCCGACTGACGAGCCGGCCGGCGTCCCGACCGGTTCGTTCCCTCGGGCACCTTCAACTGGGTCGAGCAGTGCAGGCAACGCACCATCTGACCACGTCCGTGCAACGGTATGGCCAGCAGTCGGCGGCAGCTGAGATTGGGGCACTTGACGCGAAATGTTCCCTGATCGGTCATCGAGTTCCTCCCGTCTGGATGCCCCTTTCATCGGGTGCATGCACCCGCCCCTGAACCACCTTCCACCTATTTCGAAAGCGTCCGGGAAAAGCCCCGACCACCGTCGGACAGGGCCCCCGTCCGCCGGAGGGTGGTACCATGACCACTGCTTCCTACCCCACCACCAGAGGAACAGCACGCCGTGAGCACCCCCCGACATACCGCAGTGGTCGGCCTCCAATGGGGCGACGAAGGCAAGGGCAAGGTCGTCGATCTCCTGACCGCCAAGCACGATGTCATCGTCCGCTACAACGGAGGTGCCAACGCCGGCCACACCGTGGTGATCGGCGACGAGAAGTATGCATTGCACCTGCTTCCCTCGGGCATCCTGTCCGGCGGAAGGACCTGTGTGATCGGCAACGGCGTCGTGGTCGACCCCGAGAAGCTCCTGCAGGAGATCGAGGGGATCCGGGAGCGCGGCATCGCCATCACCCCGGACAATCTGCTCATCTCCGATCGGGCCCACGTCGTGATGCCCTACCACAAGGAACACGACGCAGCACTGGAACGGGTGCTGTCCTCCGCCGCCGAAGGCGGCCCCGGCCTGTCGATCGGAACGACCAAACGCGGCATCGGACCGACCTACGCCGACAAGATCCACCGCTCCCTGGCCATCCGGATGGGTGAGCTCCGGGACGAGGACCATCTTCTGGAACGGCTCAAGGTGATCTGCGCCATCCGGAGCCGGGAACTGACGGCCCTGGGCGTCGATGCTCCGCCGCTGGACCCGCACGAACTCGCCGGACGCTTCGCCGCGTACGGGCAGCAGCTCCGCGAGCACATCACCGACACCGTCTACGCCCTGCACGACCTCCGCAACGAAGGACGCTCGCTCCTCTTCGAAGGCGCCAACGCCTGCCTGCTCGACATCGACCACGGGACCTTCCCCTACGTGACCAGTTCGAACTGCTCGACGCTGGGCATTCCGGCCGGCACCGGCCTGTCGGCCCCCTGCGCCGACGACGTCGTGGGCATCATGAAGGCCTACACGACCCGCGTCGGAGCCGGACCGTTCCCGACCGAGGACAACGGCGCCGATGGAGAGCGGATCCGAGAACGCGGCAACGAATACGGAACCACCACGGGACGCCCCCGCCGCTGCGGCTGGCTCGACCTGGTGGCGGTCCGCTATTCGGCCATGATCTGCGGCGCCACGAGCATCGCGTGCATGCTGCTGGACGTGCTGTCCGGATTCGATGAGCTCAAGATCTGTTCGTCCTATCGCCTGCCCGACGGCTCCATCACCGATCGCTTCATTCCCGATGCCCGGCGACTGCTGGACGCCGAACCGATCTGGGAGACACTGCCGGGTTGGGCGGACGAGATCGACGCGATCGAGGATCGCGCCGACCTGCCCCCCGAAGCCATCCGGTATCTGGATCGGATCGAGGAGATCCTGGGCATTCCCATCCATCTCGTGAGCGTGGGCCCCGAACGCACCCAGACGCTCGAAGGGACCCGGTGCTGATGGCCCGCGCAAGCGTTCCCACATCGCAACCCGACGGCACCCCGGACTTCGACGTTCCGGTGGCCGATCGGCCCCGCCACATCGCAGTCATCATGGACGGCAACGGACGCTGGGCCACCGAACGCGGCCGAAGCCGGGCGGAGGGCCATCGGGCCGGCGCGCAGGCCGCCCGCCGCATCGTTGAGGAGTGCGGAGCCCTCTCCATCGGCACGCTGACGCTCTATTCGTTCTCGATGGAGAACTGGAAGCGTCCGGCCGATGAGGTCGACGCTCTGATGGGACTGCTGCTTGAGTTCCTGCCCAAGGAGCGGGACGATCTCCTGCGGAACAATGTCCGTTTCCAGGTCATCGGCGACCGCGCGGGACTGGCGGAGGATGTCATCCGGGAGATCGAACTCACCGAAGACGCCACCGCGGACTGCAGCGGTCTCCACGTGGTGCTGGCCATCAACTACTCCTCACGGCATGAGATCACCCGCGCCGCCCGGCACGTCGCGGCCAAGGTCCGCGACGGCGTTCTGTCCGAGAACGATGTGACCGAAGCGGTGCTCGCGGACCACCTGTACACGCGCGGCATCCCCGATCCTGACCTGCTGATCCGAACTTCGGGCGAGCACCGCATCTCGAACTACCTCCTCTGGCAGATCAGCTATTCGGAACTCCATGTGACCGATGCATACTGGCCGGATTTTGACGGAGACGACCTGCGGACGGCCATTCGGGACTTCGCAGGGCGCCAGCGTCGCTTCGGGGACATCGAAGCACGGTGACCCCAAAGCGACCGCCCCGTCCGGCCGTGGCAGCGGCATGCGGAACGGGGCGGCGCGGATTCTGGGTTGAATGATCGATTCAGTTGGACACCTTCTGGACGTAGAGGATGCGGGGCGAGTCGTCGGAGGTGTCGACCCGACTCCGGTCCACGAGCATCACGTAGCGACTGTCATCGAGAATCGCATCCGGGTCCGTGGCATCCCACACCCCGGTTTCCGGGTTCTGCGAGAACGTCCGGATCCGGAAGTGGACGGTGAAGACATCGCTGCGGGTGGTGATCAGGTTCGAGATTCCCGAGAAGAGCAGATTCGCCTCCTCGGCGTCTCCGGCGACCATGTCGCCTCCGCGGTAGTTCTCCTGCTGCGAGAACAGGGACCACGTCGGAAGCGGCGCCGGGTACCAGGGTCCGTTGGACCCACCCTCGAACCGGTTGGGGAACATCTCACCATTGACATCGGTACTGAGCGGCGCACCGATCGAAAGCACCTTGGGTGCCTCCCCGCCCCAGGGGCCGACGGCGTCGTCATCGTAGGCCGTCTGATTCCCGTCACGGGTCATCCAGTGGTACCGGGGTGCACCACGTCCGTTGGCTCCGGCCAGGCCCAAGGGGTTGTAGGCACGCATGTCGGCGCCGAGCAGTGCGGGGTCGGTGTTGTACCAACCAGCCAGATTGGGACTGGAAAGGCCGCTGGCCCGATCCTTGAACCGCTTCCGCTGGTAGTACTCCCGGGTGAAGGGATTGGTCGCCGCAAAGTCGATCCGCCATGAATCGGCGTAGCGGTCGTGCCCGGAGGCATCGTGCAACCCCTCGAAGGCCGAGGTCCCGTTCTGGTCGACGGCCAGCCAGTCGAGTTCCGCCCCCGAGAGGTCGCGGGTCGTCTTGTTGAGGGCGAACAGCTCACCGATGCCGGCAAATCCGTTCGTGCCGCGTGAGTGGACGTCCGTGAAGAATCCACTGCGCTGGTCAAGACCGGCATCGATCCGTTCCTGGTAGCTCGGTGCCCGCGTCTGACCCACTCCGGGATTTCCGGGCGTACCGTTCTCGGAACCATAGACTCCCTGTGCGTCCCGGTAGCGAACGATGGCTTCGGAGACCGAGACCCTCGGATTGGCGTCGAACTGGACCGTCTCGCGATCCACGGACTCCAGAATGCTTCCCAGCCACCACGGAGGCGTGCCTCCATCCGCCTGACTGGTCCAGTCCGGTGTCCCGTGCACCAGCTTGTACATGTGCGGCAGGGCCCGCATCACCTCGGCGGTCGCGGTGTTGATGTTGACCAGGCCACCGGTCGGACGCCCGGAGAAGCCTTCGGCATTGCCGAACTCGGGGTCGTACCGGAGCACGCTGGACGCCTGCACCGGGAAGTCGATGACTCCATCGCTGAATCCGAGCCCGGATCCGTTCACGAGCTCCGGGTAGACGTCCCAGTTCCCGGGACCGTCACAGACGAACAGATCCAGCACGCGCTGGGCTGCGGGCAGATCGGGGGCGGTGTGACCGATGTCGGACAGCCAGACGTCCGTGCCCGCGGGCGACTCGACCTTGCCCACCGCGGCATCGGCGTAGCGATCCGCAGTGCCGTGTCGGCCGTACTGGCCGGCGTCGACCGGAAGCCGGTTGACACGAACGTCCTCACCGGGGAACAACGACTCGGATTCTGCGGCCACGGGCTGTTCGATGATGCCGAGGTCGAGCTCCAACTGGTCCCGCATCGCTTCGGAGAACGTTCGGGTGGTGAGGACCGGACTGGTCGCACTCGGAGGCCCGTTCTGCATCAGCAGTTCGTGCCCGTACAGCATGACATTGAGCACTTCACCGACCTGCTCGAAGTTGCCGTCCTTCTGCAGCATCTGGAACCCGTACGGCATCAGCTCACGCTGGCCGTTGATGCCGTCGTAGCCGTAGTACCCCTTGTCGGCGAGATTGAAGATGTGACGCCCCGTCCCGGCGCCGGTCTGGGACTGCAGAACGGCACCGGAGTCGAAGCCCTGGCCGACCGGCCACGGGGTCGTGCCGTTCCAGTCGCTCACCTGCGGGTTCTGCAGATCGATCGCGTTGGTGATCCCGTTGGAATAGGTGGAGACGAAGGGCCCGTCCATGTCGAAGAACGTCGGCTTGCGGCAGGAGTACAACCACAGCGGGCGGTTGCCGAAGCCCAGGATGGTGCGTGGCAGACGATAGTTCCGGGTCATCCAGGGCGAACCCGAGGATGTGGCCGAAGAGCCGGCGGACCAGTAGGGCTGGCCGGGCAGCGGAAGTTCGGGCGGGCACGCGGAGGTCGAACCGGGCGCACACGGCTCGCCGTGGGTGCCGTCGGGATCGGAGGCCGCATCGAAGACCGCCCCCCAGGCCAGCACGGAGTTGGTCGGCAATCCGCCGAACGACCCTTCGGTGCCGTCGAAGAAGTAGCGCTGACCGATGGTCCGCTGGTCGGCATTGAGCAGTCGGATCTGGCATGCGGCGCCGCCGGACTGGAACGATCCCCCGGTCTGTTCCATGCCCTCGTAGATCGTGCCGTCGAGTTCGTCGGTGGAGAGCGGCCCCGTGCCGGCGGAGGGGTCTCCGGTGAACGACGATCGACCCTTCGACCGTGTCACCTGTCCCTTGCCCACGACGTACCGCGGCGCCGAGCGGTCCATGTGGTTGATGGGGCCGGGGAACTCGGAGACGTTGGTGGCGATGGAGGCTGCGTCCGAGGGATAGTCGGGGTCGACACCCCACGCACGCGTGTAGCGGGCCCACTGACACCATCGCAGCGAATCGGCACTGCTCTTGGCGCCCCAGGTGGTATCGTCGGCCAATGCGGGGACCCGGAGGTCCATGACCGCTGCGCGTTCCGTGGCATCCTGGCCGGCCACCAGCAGATCGTAGATGTCGCTGTCGATGCGGTCCTCCAGTTCCTCGAAGACCGGCTGGGTGGGGAATGTGGCGGACTCCTGCTGCTGGTTGCCGCCTCCGCCGGGACCACCCCCCCCGCCGACCTCGACCACCGATTCGATCTCACCGAGTTCGAGCAGGGACGGAATCCGCTCCTGCGGCAGGACGTCGCTCACGACTTCGTGGAACTCGTCGTCCGAGGAGGACGGCTTCCCCGTCCGGTCCACGACCACGTCGTGCACGTACTCGTAGGTGCCGGGACCGAGCTGGGTGAACTTCGGATCCGCCACCCCGTCGCCGTCGCTGTCGACCAGATTGCGCAGCAGCCGCCAGTGGGTCCGCTTCAGGGCCACGGCCACTCCTTCGGTGACATCGGGCTCTCCGACGGGCGAGTCGAAGTCCTCGATGTCGAGGGACCAGTCGTTGCCGGCCGACGCATTGAGATCCACGCGACAGATCAGATCGCCGGGGAAGATCTCGAGGATGCCGTCGGTCGTGGCCAGCGATTCCTCGGGCATGGCCCGCTCGGCCACGCCGTTGCCGTCCTCGTCGCGCAGCAGCGTGAAGCGGTGCGGCTGGTAGGTGACCAGATCCGGATTGCTCGGATCGTACGGCCAGACCCCGACCCACTGGTCGAGGACCCCGTTGCTGTTGGCGCGGGTATCGTCCCCCTGGAATGCGAAATGGTCCTCGGCGTTGAGATCGAGGAAGTCGATCCACCGGAGGTGTTCGACCCGCTCATCCACGTCGGCGAGATCGAATCCGGTCGCGTACAGAACGAGGGTGAACGGGGCTTCGGGCGTCGCGGGCGGCAGATAGAGGGGCAGCTGCGCGGTCGCCCGAGCCGGCAGGTTCCACGGGGCGGAACCACTGTTGTAGGCGTACTCGGAGGTGTAGGAGTTGTCGTAGCCCTCCTCGCTCATCTGCACGAGACGATCGTCCACGACGACATCCCGACCGAAGAGCGAGACCTTGTAGAGCGGCAGCCGACGATCGAGGAATCCCGTACCGGGGTTGCGACCGAAGAGCGGCAGCGGACGATCGTAGGGGTTGGCGATCTGGACGACGGCGATGGACACCGGCTCCTCCAGTTCGTCACCGAGGATCTCGCGGGTCTCGTCGACGTTGGACTGGGTACCGGCGGCGACGATGTCGGCCTGATCCTCGTCCCCTTCCGAGTACATCAGGAACAGCCGATCGGCCTCGTCGTTGTCCCATTCGTAGCGATCGTTGTTGGTTCCGGCCGCGCGCTGCCCGCCGGGCTTGAACGGCTTGACGACGTGGGCGACGAAGGCCTCCATGATGAAGGGCTGCATCTCCATGCCGAGATACGCCGGCTCCTCGGTGCCGGCGGTGTAGGCCGGATCGAGCTCGAAGGGATCCAGCAGTTCGTCGGTGAAGATCGGCGCCCGCACCGGGCCGTAGTCACGCGTCCCGTCGTAGATCGTGCCGGTGTTCTGAATGTTCTGGCTGTAGAGCGGTGCATCCGAATCGGGGTCCCGCCAGGACAGAATGTTGGCGGCGTAGGAGGCCGCAAGCGCCCGGGCGGATTCCCTGGCGTCCAGATCGTCGGCGGGGTCAGTGGGATCGTCGAACAGGTTTCGACTGATGGGATTCGTCGCCAGCAGCGCACCGGGATTCATCGCCCCACTGTGAAGAGCGAGGTAGAGCGCGTAGGGAAGCCGCTCGGAGAAGGTCAGCGGCCGGTAGGCGGACGTTCCGCCCGAGATCAGCCCGGTGTCGATCACCCGCTCGTGCTCGCGCAGGTCGAGCTTGGTCCGCATCTGGTCGTAGAACGACCTCAGGACCGTACCGGTGCTGTTGCGGATATTTCCGAAGGCACCATCGGCCCGGCCCAGCGCCGCCTGCGCCTGATTGGCCCACTGCCGGCCGGCCGTGCCGACCAGGGCGGACCCCAGACCCGTCTTCGGCCCCTGCGGGGGCCCGACGAAGCGCGTCAGGTCCGCGGGCGGTCCCAACGGGTAGCCGTGGATGGAGAAGGCCGGATCGACGTCGCCGTTGGAATCGTAGACCGTGGTCCGATTGCCACGGTACTCCCACCACAGATGGGGCGGCAGCAGATCGTTGCGGGCCGCGTTGTACATCGTGAGCTTGCGGCGGTTGTCGAAGAACAGCTGCCGGTTGGACAGCTGATCGACCAGTTCGGACTGCTCCTGCCGATGACGGGCCGAGCGCAGCGGATGGATGAACTCGTCGCTGTTGTTGATGTCCGTGAATCCGTAGTCGCCCATGGCCCGCTCGAACCGCGACATCAGCCAGGGCTGGTTGTTGCCCTCGCTGGACCGGAGCTCGATCTCGTCGGCCATCGTGAACGGCGTGAAGCTCATGCGGGGATTCAACGGATCGCTTCCGGCGTTGCGGAAGAAGAACAGGCGGTTGACCTGGGAGTTGATGTCGCTGTTCTCGGGGAACCACGAGTTGAGCTGGACGCTGGTCTCGGTGAGGAGATCGCCCCCGGTCCCGTCGCGGAAGTACTTGGCCTGCCACAGCGGATAGATCTCCGCCGCGGACCCCTGCTCCGCCGGGAATAGATCGATCACATCCTCGCCGCCGTCGTAGTAGCCGACCAACTTGTAGGGACTCTGGGGAAGCCCGACGTCAACGTACAGGTTGCTGAAGCCGGTGGAATGGGCGGGCACATCGAAGAAACCGACGTTCCACGAATCGTGGGTGTACGGACCCCAGTTGTACGTGTCGTCGTTCGAGTCTCGCTTCCATCCTCCGTTGTCGTTACCGTTGATCCAGGCCGCGTTCTGTCCGACCAGGGCCAGATCCGACGGGCTCCAGCCGCGGGTGCGGGCCCGGAGGTCGCCGTTGGTGAAGTACGTGTCGGACTTGATGAACCGGGTGGCGGCGTTCGCGTTGAGCCGTCCCCCGTTGTCGGTGACGGACACCCCCACGACCTGCATGGTCCCCTCGCTGCCGCGCCCGGGTACATGGAACCAGAAGGAGTCGGTGAAGCCGTCGCCGTCGGCGTCGGTCAGGACGCGGGACACGTGCCATCGGGCCGAGCCGCGGCTGAACTCGTCCTCGGGACGTTCGCCGTTGGCACCGTCGTCGAGCGACTCCAGCACCTCGCCGCTGCCGCCGCCGGAGAGGACCGTATCGCCGTCGAGGTTGGAGAGATCGTAGAAGTTGGGCGGGACGAGATCCGCATTGCCGAACTGGAGGGCCGCCCCCTGGGCGAAGGCGTAGCCGGCGTAGTCGAACCAGCGGATCCACCGGCTCCAGAACTCGGAGGGCGTGGTGAAGAAGGTCGTGCCGGACTCGTCGTTGCGCAGCGCGATCCCGCCGGCCGATGGAGCCAGCGGAAGCCACTGTTCGATGGGAACGTGGTGATCACGCTGGAGACCGCCGAAGTAGAAGAAGCCGTCCGGGGCCGCCACGGCGATGCTCGAGGGATCGATGATGGCCTCGGTCGACAATGCGTCGTGCACCGGCGACCGGACGCCGGTGACGTCGGCGATGTCGCGGCAGATCCGCCAGTCGTTGCCCGGCCGGGCCAGATTGGTCAGGTGGTTGTAGTGCGAGAAGCCGTCGACGTTGGTCTCTCGGCTCAGCCCCATGCGGTCGTAGTTTCCGGTCGCGATCCGCTGGGGTTCCAGACTACGCAGCCATCGGGTGTCGCTGGTACCGGGCTGACCGGGCGGATTGTCGATCGAGAACAGGTCGTCCAAGGGTTCGGGGTCGAACACTTGGATCACGTTCGGACCCGGCGGCAGCACGTCGAGTTCGTTGAAGCCGTGCCACGCGGCACCGTAGTCGGGCCAGTTGGTCCAGGGAACGACTTCGTAGGGTGCGTAGTTCCAGGCGAAGTTCCGGTCGATCTCGTACCGCCCCTGGCTTCCACCGAACTCTCCGAAGTAGCTGGCCCCCGACAGGGGCAGCCGACGGTCCTCGAGGAACCGGGACGAGACCTCGGGAGGCAGTGGTGCGATGTTGAGCAGCGACTGGACCATGGAGGAGGCCCCCACCGTCGTCGTGACCACGGCGGGGTCGATCTCACGGACAAACAATGCCTCGCTGATCTCCCGTGCGATGTCCTCGGCGATGACGCCGGCTGCGGCATCGACATTCACGGTTCGGCGCTGCGCCTTGGCGGTCTGGCGGATGCCCTGCGCACTGGAGAGATACGCCGAGGCGATGATCACCAGCAGCACCAGGGCTCCCGCGACGAGCACCAGGGCGTTGCCGCGGCGTTCCACCGGGAAGGTCGGGATGTCTCTCGCGGTGTTCATCGAGCACCTCCTGCAAAGCCGCCGCGGGCCTGTTCGGGAATCTCGACCACGAACTGGTAGACCTGCCCCTGCTCCAGCCGTCCCTGCGGATCGTTGATCGTCATGGTGATGCGCAGGGCCGACGGCCATGGTGTGAAGCTCCGATCCCGCTCGAAGACCAGTTCGTTCCCCTGCTCAGTCAGGGGCAGAGCCGGCCGATCGCGGTTGTAGCCGAAGGTGGCCCAGTACTCCTCGTACGCAGACTGGCCGCCGAAGGTCGGAAATTCCTGATCAATTGCGTAGGGATCGACGGCGTAGGCCGCCGCGGTGGGCTGCGAACTCATCGAAACGGGGGTCGGGGTGTTCTGCAGATCAGGGGGATAGTTCGCATAGAACTCCGCGTAGGGCATGACGCCACGCTCGATGTCCCGCAGACCGAACCACCGCTGGCCCAGCCACGGGTTCCCGGTGCCGTCCAGCAGGGAATCGTCGGCGGAGTAGTTGACACCGTACCAGTACTGGTCGTCCTGACCGGCAACGGGGCTCTCGACCCATCCGCCGCCGGCGCCTTCCCCGTAGGTCCACTCGACGGAGAACGAGGAGCAGCTCGTACCCAGGGCGTGGTTGGTCAGGGCCTGATCGACCGAGGACATGCTCGGAGCGGTCCGCTCCACGCGGGGACGCCGGACCACGTCCTTCATGAAGAATCGCTGATCGAGATACGGACTGCCGTCCAACGAGAAGAGATTGCCCTCCAGCACGTCACGCGTTTGCATCTCGGGCAGCAGGTCGCCATCCTGATCGACGTCCTGCAGGTCGTCGTAGGCGCCGTCCTCTCCGTAGTGCATGCACCGCCGCATGAAGTTCTCGCGGGGATTGGTGCGGGCCCGACTGGTCTGGACCATCTCCCGGACCTCGTCGATCGGAATCGCGGCCACGTCGACCCGGCCGTAGGTGAGCACGGGCGGATCGGCGTTCAGTGTGTAGCTGCCGTCGTCGAGCTGGGCCGCCCCCGGGAAGCAGGGCCGGGCATCGTTGGGAAAAATGGTCTGGGCGGAGGGTACGTTGCGGAGGTACTGCCGCTTCTTGTAACCGCCCGGAAACATCTCGTCGTCGTCGGCAAGCAGAATCGTGTGGCGGGCCAGGATCCACTGCCGGGCGTCGGGCTGGGTGGCATTGATGTAGCGGTCATCTTCCCCGGGGATCTGCTGCTCGTAGAGCACCCCGAGATCGCTGCCGCTGTTGTAGTTGATGGATCCGCGGTAGTTGGTGTAGATGGTCGGCAGCCAGTCGGTCTCGTCCAGGCCCGGATTGTCGTACCGCCAGGGAACCAGTTCCTCGCCATCGGCCTCCAACTGGTCGAGATCGGGATCGTGGGCGAAGCCCACCGGCGGAAGATTCGCGGGGGGATTGGGATCCAACTGGTAGTCGATGTCGTGGTAGGGCTGCATGCCCGGCAACTGGATGCCGTGGCCGTAGGTCACGAACGCGGTCTGCGACTGGGCACTGGGAAGACTGCCCACCGTGGTGCCTTCACCAATGATCTGGGAGGATGTGGGTGAATCCACGAAGAAGCAGAGCTGATCGCACCGGATGGTGGCCGAGTCGTCGAGCACCGGATTCAGCAACCCGGGCTCCTGTCCCTGCCGCCCCCCCTGGTCCCACTGCACGACGTTGACGTCGTTGGGGACCTCGACGGAACGGATGACGAGAAACCCGTCCCCGGTCATGTTGGCGATGTCCTCCCGGATCCGGGCCTCGATGGCGGCGGCCTCCTGCATGATGTCCACGGTCGCCTGGCCGGTGGACGTCACGTCGGTCGCCACCTTGAAGATGCGGCCCGTGATCACCACGATGGCCAGCAGCACACCGACGGCCACCAGAATCTCGGTCAGGGTGAACCCGCGACGATCGGATGTCGAATGGATGCGCATCACAGCTCCTCCACCAGGATGTAGACGGGAGTGAAGTTCCATTCGTTTCCGTCCCCGTCGGTGAAGCCGGTGGGCACGTACCACAGCCGAGACACCGCTGGACCACCGACCACCCCTCCGTCGGGCGGAACGACCATGCCCCGCGAGTAGACGAAGTCCCCGTCACTCCGCGCGTTGGCGGGAAGGATCAGACTTCCGGTCTGGGGCACACGGCGCTGGGCGTTGTAGGCGAACCCGAGGGCGTCGATCTCCGCGATGTGCACCGAGTCCTCCGCCATGGGCGGAACCGGGAAGGCCAGTTCGACGTGGGTGGTGGGATCGTCCTTGCGGGTTCGGCCAATGGCCACCCGATTGACGATTCCGTTCTGGTCCACGAGCCATTGCCCGGGACATTGCCAGCAATCGTCGTTGACCATTGGGTCGTAGGGGTCACCGGCATCCGCATTGGGAAGGATCCACTGGGCACGATCCTCGGGGAAGCCGATGCCCTGCCCCACCCGCCACGGCTGGTAGTCGTTGTCGCCGCTCTCGAGGTCGAGCGACCACGGTACGACGATCCGGCCGCCGGCGTCGGCCTGGACCACCCACGGAGGCTGATCCCCCTGCAGCGGCTGGACCCGGTAGACCAGGACGGCCACGAAGACCTTGTCGCCCGCACGACGGAACATGCAGTCCCAGTAGTAGCGGGGCGCACGACCGGAATCGTCGAACTTGGGGTACTGTCGCTCGGACTGCTCGATCACCACCAGCGGCGCGCGGATGCCGTCGACGATGGTCGAGGGATCGTCGTTCTGATGCCCCGCGTAGGGAATGCCGCCGTAGGAGGTCAGGGCGGGACCGATCCATGGATCGGAACCGTTCTCGGTCACCGTCGTCACGTCGACCCCGTATTCGGCGTGGGTGTTGAAGACGTCCAATGCCCCCGCGGCGGGGCCATTGGATGCGCCCCCCACGACCACGGCGGGACGAAGCCAGGGGAAGTCACCGGAGGTCACGTCCCAGGGCGGCGGGTTCAGTGAATCGATCTCCACGTAGCCGAAGCTGCCTTCGGGAATGCGCGACCGCAGCAGCGACATCGCGTTGCGGGCGACCAGAGGCCCGACCTGGTCGTCCATCGCCTTCTGCTGCTGGGCGATGCCGGCCGGGAAGAGCGTGGCGATGCTGATGATCCCGATGCCGAGGATGAAGATCGCCATGAGCAGCTCGACCAGCGAGAAGGCGCGACGATCTCCGTGCACGATGGTGCGTGGCTTCGTGTTCACTTGGTCACCGTCCCCGAAAACTTGTTGAAGTAGTACACATGGCCGTTCGTCTTGGCGAAGCGGCTCAGATCGCCGGTCCGGGCCGTGGCGTCGACCCACCGGATCTCGTCGTCGAAGTCGGGATCCGGCAGATGCCCCCCGTAGTAGTCGGCGGCTTCCTGGTAGTCGAAGATCGCGAAGAAGGGAGCGACGAGCACGTACGGCTCGCTCTCGTCACGGTCCAGCCCGTAGTACAGGAGCGTGCCCTCCTCGATGGTGTCGTCACCGTCCGAGTTGTAGGCGACCTCCGTCAATCCGAGCGTGGTGTCGTAGTCCTGCCCCGGTTCGGGCACGCCGGCCGTGCCCCCGCTGACGGTGGGCCGGCAGGTGTCGGTCAGGCACCAGTCCCGGTAGGGGTTCTGTCCGACCGCTCCGGGGTCGACCACCCGCTGGGCGCGGTCGCCGTTGAAGTCGACGAACGCCAGCGACGAACCGGTGTCCTGGAACGTCTGTCGCATCGAACCGTCGGGCTCGAAGAAGATCCCCAGCACCACACCGGGCGACTCGTCCGAATCGGTGCCCTTCATCCGGGCAAGATTGGATTGGCTCAGCCACGTGTCGCTCTCGAGCACGGCCCCCTCCCGGGCGCGGGCGATGTTCGACGCGGGCGCGGCGATCATCATGCCTTCGGGAAGCAGGCGGGGCTTCACACCCTTGGCGGGTTCGAACCGCAGTCCCATCTGGGACTCCGTCTGCCCCGAATACACACTGAACTCCAGCTCGTAGTAGGCATACTCGTTGAGATGGATGTCCCCGGTCTCGACGGCGATCACGACCGCGATCTGCTGTGATTCGGTACCGGTGCGGACCGGACGGAACACGACCATCGTGCGCTTGCGCTGCTCGATGGCCAGGGCCCGAGCGTTGTCGAGCGCGGTGCTGACCGTGTTGGCAGCGACCGAGTGCCGGGAATCGCTCACCAGCGCCCGGTAGGCCACCAGCGTCACGACCGACACGATGCTGACGATGACGATGACCGCCAGCAGCTCGATGAGCGTGAAGCCGCGGAATCGTACGGTGCTGGACACGCGATTCACCATGTGCGCACCTCGTACGAATAGATGTTGTCCAGCGCGTCGTCGAATCCGTCGTCACTGGGGTCGGGGTCGTATCCGTCCACGAGGGACTGGTCGTTGTGGATGTTGCCGAACTTGCCGTCGGGACCGGCCGACACGAAGTAGGCCCGGCCCTGCAGGGCGGATCCGAGCAGCTGCTCCTCCTTGGTGCGAATGGTCCGGTCATCGTCCTGCCGCTTGGAGTTGCCGAACGATCCCCCATCCTGCTGGTCGTCCCAATCGCGTCCCGGCAGCACCACGATGATCGGATTGCCCCAGGCGTCGACGGGCAGGATGCCCGGCTCCTCCTCGCCGCTGCCCAGCTGGTACAGCACGGGCAGGATGAGACTCGGATCCATCGAAGTGATGATCTCCCGCGACGAGGGATGGTTGCGGAGCATCCAGAAGCAGGAAGCGCTCACACCCCGGTACACGTCGTCGTCCGTCTCGAAGGTCGAGCATCCCGAGACCTGCGACCACATCAGGCACCGGAGATCGAGTTCGGAGGGCAGACCGCCCTCGCGGTAGTCGAGCACCGTGGCATCCAGATCGTCGCAGCGGTCGCAGGCACCGGAGGCGCCGTCGATCGCGTCGCCCGGGTCGACCATGTAGCGGGGAACGATGTCGCCGTCGAAGCCGTAGGAGAACGACGAGCGCGCGTCGTCGACCATGCGGGCCGACATGGCGCTGTCCAGCAGGGCCAGAGCGTTCTCGGTCCGCTGCACCTCGGAGCCCTGCAGCACCGCGGAGCCGATGCTGAGCGAGAGGGCGACCAGCACGCTGATCACCACGATCACCACCATCATCTCCACGAGCGTCCACGCCCTTCGAACTGAGTGCATCGGGTTCACGAGCCGACCTCCACGATGTTGTCCCGGTTGACCTCCTCGGTCTCCGGAACGGGGTACTGCGGACTGGTGCCGGGAATCGTGCCCCAGTTGTAGTGCCAGTCGTCATTGAAGTTCGTGCCGTCGTTGCCGCCCACGCCGGCCGCATCGTTGCGCTGCCAGTTGTTGATGCGGCGATCGGGCCCGGCGGACAGGAATGCGAACTCGCCCGACTGCAGCTCGAAGCTGGTCAGGCTGTCGCCCCGCCGTCCGTCCCCGTCCATGGTCGAGTTGTAGTCGCCCCAGAGATCGTTGCCACTGGGAACCAGGAACTCGGTCGAGGACCCGGGTTCGAAGTCCCACGGCCGCAGTGCGATGAACTGCGACATGCTTGGGCAGTAGGGCTGCTTGGTCGCGGGATACCGCTGGGCCGGATTGCCGCCCGGGTAGTTGAGTCGGTAGAAGCGGATCGGAGTCCCCCACGCGTCGCAGATGACGTGCGCGCCGCGGGACGGATCCTGATCGTACCCCTCGTCGCCTTCGAAGAGGACCACGGGCTGGCCACTGGCCGAATCGATGCTGGTGCCGTCCCAGACCCCGTTGTTCGAGACCAACCGGCCGATCACACCGCGGCCCGGCAGGGCCATGTAGGGGCCGAGCACCGGACCGTTGTCGGACACCTTGCCGGCCGCGAACCGCTCCACGCGGCCCGACAGCGTCCCCTTCCCCTCCCGGGCGTAGGTCGAGGTCCAGACCCCGTCGGCCCCTGGATTGCGGATGCCCCATCGTTCCGATTCGTCGGAGAGGCTGGCCGAGGAGCTTCCGGCGGGACCGTAGTCCTTTCCGACCTCGCAGACGGCGTCCCATCCGTAGCCGTCCATGCCGTGCCCGCCGTAGCCGAGCAGGTATTCGGCCGGGGTGGTGATTGAGTAGAAGCCCTGCATGCGCTCGAAGATGTTGCCGTCGTCCAGCGGAGGCGGTTCCATGAGGGATCGGCTCTCGTCGAGCAGCGGCGGCAGGTAGCCGACATCCTCGCGGAAGGCGACCATGCCCTGGACCATGGAGTTCATGGTCGTCGAGGTGGAGGCCACGCGAGCGGACTCCCGGGCACCCGACACGGCGATCACGAGGACCGACACCAGCAGCGCGATGATTCCCATCACCACCACCAGCTCCACAAGCGTGAAGCCGGTGGGCTGCGGACGTCCGCGTACGACATGACGGTGCATGGGCATGCTGTGCATCCTCCGGAGCATCACTTGGAGACCGACTCGATCATGGAGACCAGCGGCAGGAACAATGCCAGCACGATGGTGCCGACGACGCCGCCGAGGACCACCACCAGCAGCGGCTCGAGGAGGCTGAGCAGCGCCTGGACGGCCACGTCCACCTCCTCGTCGTAGTTGTCCGCGACCTTCATGAGCATGACGTCCAGGTCACCCGTCTCCTCGCCCACGTCGATCATGTTGACCACGAGCGAATCGCAGACCTTGGCTTCGCGCAGCGGCTCAGCGAAGGTCTCGCCTTCCCGGATCGAATCGTGGACCCGACCCAGGGCCCGCTCGAAGACCCAGTTGCCCGACGTCTCGCGGGTGATGTTGATCGCCTCGAGAATCGGCACACCGGCGGAGATCAGGGTTCCGAGGGTGCGGGTGAAGCGGGCCACGGAGGTCTTTTCGATCAGGTTGCCCACGACCGGAAGCCGCAGCACGACCCAGTCGGTCGATGCCCGGCCGAAGTTGGTCTTCCGGATCAGCTTGAAGAACGAGAAGATCAGGAAGGGGGACGCGACGATCACCGCCCACCCCGGCACGTTCTGCCCAGGCATCGTGCCCGCGACCCAGGCGCTGGCGTCGATGAGCCACATGGTCAGCCCGGGAAGTTCGACCTCGAAGTCGTTGAAGATGTCCTGGAACTTCGGAATGACGAAGTACATGATGCCGGTCACGATCACCACCGCGATGATGATGACCACGATCGGGTAGATCATGGCGCCCTTGATCTTTGCCTTCAGTCGTTCGGCCTTCTCCATGAAGTTGGCCAGTCGCTGGAGGATCAGATCGATCACACCACCGATCTCGCCCGCATTCACCATCTTGGAGTAGAGGCGATCGAAGGCCTTGGGGTGCTTGGCCATGGAATCCGACAGGGTCGAACCGGCCTCGACGTCCTCGACGATGTCGCCGAGGATGTTCTTGAAGCGACCGGGCTTCTGCTGCGTCTCGAGGATCTGCAGCGAACGAAGCAGCGGCAGACCGGCGTCCTGCAGGGTCGAGAGCTGCCGGGTGAACTGGGTGATCTTCTTCTTCTTGACCGGCCCGATGTTCAGGGAGATGTTGATCTCGCCCTTCTTCTTGCCCTTCTTGGCCGACCGGGGCGCCTTCTTCTTCTTGCCCTTCTTGCCGCCCTCGGCGTCACCGCCCTTGACCTTCTGCTCGCGCACCGAAGTGGGGAAGAACCCCTGGGAACGGATCTGCTGGATCGCATCGTCGCTGGAGCTGGCGTCCACCACCCCCTTCTGGGGCTTGCCACCGGCATCAAGAGCTTCGTACTGGTAAGTCGTCATGTCCTACGGTCCTGATCCCTGGGATCAGACCTCCTCGCTGATGGTTTCCCTGAGTACTTCGTCGATGGTGGTCCGACCGTCGTAGATCGACAGCAGTCCCGATTCCCGGAGCGTGCGCATGCCGCGCTTCCTGGACTCCTGACGCAGCAGCGCCGTGGAGGCCTGGGACATGATCATCTCGCGGATGAGATCGTCCAGCACCATCATCTCGAAGAGTGCCAGCCGTCCCTTGTAGCCGCTGGAGTTGCAGTGGCTGCACCCCGTGCCCCGGAAGAAGGTGCGTCCAGAGACGTCCGCGGAACGGAGTTCGAGCTCCATGAGCTCGGCCTCCGAGGGGACGTACTCCTCCTTGCACTTGGAGCAGATCCTCCGCACCAGACGCTGGGCGATGACCGCCTCCAGGGTTGCGGTGAGCAGGAAGTTCTCGACCCCGAGGTCGACCAGACGAATGATCGTCGACGGCGCATCGTTGGTGTGCAGCGTGGAGAAGACCAGGTGACCGGTCAACGAGGCCTGCACGGCGATCTGAGCGGTCTCGAGGTCGCGGATCTCGCCCACGAGGATCACATCGGGGTCCTGACGCAGGAAGGAGCGGAGCAGCTTGGCGAAGGACAGCTCCTGCTCCGGATTCACCTGGCACTGGACGAGCCCGTCGATGTCGTACTCGACCGGATCCTCGGCGGTGAGGATCTTGGTCGTGGGCTCGTTGAGCTCGCTGAGCGATGCGTAGAGCGTGGTGGTCTTTCCGCAGCCGGTCGGACCCGTCAGCAGAACGATCCCGTTTGGCTTGCGAATCATCTCCCGCATGAGATCGATTTCGTCGTCGCGGAAACCGACCTTGTCGAGGCTGAGCTGCACGTTCCCACGGTCGAGCACACGCATCACGACGGACTCGCCGAACATGGTCGGCAGCACCGAGACACGAAGATCGATCGGGAACTGGTTGACGGTCAGTTCGATGCGGCCGTCCTGGGGCAATCGACGCTCCGCGATGTCGAGATCGGCCATGACCTTGATGCGGGAGACGATCGGCAACGCCAGATGCGGAGGTGGCGGCACCATCTCGTACAGCACCCCGTCGATGCGGTACCGCATCTTGAACTCGCCTTCGAAGGGCTCGAAGTGGATGTCACTGGCCTTGTCCTTGATGGCTTGCAGCAGCACCAGATTGAGCAGCCGAACGACCTTGTTGTCCTCCGTAGCCGACACGAGATCCTCGAGGTCGACCGAATCACCCCGCCCCTGGAGGGCGGACAGGGCGTCGGAATCGGCGAGCTCCGACATCACGTCCAGCATGCTGGCGTCGCTCGATGCGTAGAGCTTCCCCAGCACGGCGTCGATCTCGGCTTCGGGCGCCACCACGGCCTTGACGGTGAATCCCATGAGCAGGCGAAGGTCGTCGACGGCCCGGAAGTTGTCGGGAGACTTCATCGCGATGGTCAGGGTCTTGGTGGACTCCGAGTACTCGACCGGAACGATCTGGTAGGTGTTCGCGGTCTCCGCGGGAAGGTGCTCGGTCAGGGACGCGTCGTGCTCCTCGGCGTCGAGGCGGACGAACTGCATGCCGGACTGTCCGGCGAGCGCCTCGAGGATGTCGAGTTCCTCGATGTAGCCCATCTCCAGGAGGATCTTTCCGACCAGATCACGCTCCCCCTTGTCCCGTCGGGAACGCTGGATCTTGAGGGCCTCGTGGACCTGATCCCGGGTGATCTTGCCCAACTTGGTGAGTACCCGGCCGAAGCGACGTCCCTTGAGAGCGGCGGCGGGATCATCTCCCCCACGACCACTTCGGGACCGGCTCTTGCGATCTCTTCTATCAGTCGACGACTTTGCCATCCGACGCAACGCTCCGAACATGCATCGCCGAGGTCCCGGGAAACAGACCCTTGAGAGAAGCCAACGGCGGTGAGCCCATCATTGATATAATGCAGGACATTTGGCCCTGAAACAATGATTTCAGGCATTATAAACCCATGCGACACATGGATTATGCAATGAAATGATGTGGCGGCAGAGATCCGATGCAGCGTCCTGCTACCCCCACGACCCCCTGAAGCAGGACCCAATACCGCATTGGAGCGTCTAAAAAACGCTATCAGTCTGCCAATCAAAGGCTTAGTGAAATGGAACCGTGCGCCAGGGAAAGACGCTACGAATCCGCCGGCTTGGTCGATGCCTGCTCTTCGCTGTCGAGCTCGGTGCGACCCACCGACTGGCCGGATCGGTGCACCCGATTGGTGAGCTCGCCGGGATCACGACTCTTGTCGATCATCTCGTCCGCCGCAATCATGCCCTTCTGGAAGAGCGACCAGAGATGGTCATCCAGCAGCTGCATGCCGAACTTTCGTCCGGTCTGGATCGAGGAGTCGATCCGGAAGGTCTTGTTCTCGCGAATCAGGTTCGAGATGGCGGGAGTGACGACGAGGAACTCGAAGGACGCGACGCGTCCCACCTTGTCGACCCGGGCCAGCAGCACCTGGGACAGGACCGCGATCAGCGAGGTCGACAGCTGCACGCGGACCTGGGCCTGCTGCTGCGTCGGGAAGGCGTCGATGATTCGGGTGATGGTGCCCGCGGCGCCGGTGGTGTGCAGGGTCGCAAAGACCAGGTGACCGGTCTCGGCCGCACGGATGGCGGCTTCGATCGTCTCGAGGTCCCGCATCTCACCGACGAGGATCACGTCCGGATCCGCCCGGAGAGCACGCCGCAGGGCCTCGGCGAAGCTGGGCACATCGACGCCCACTTCACGCTGGTTGATGATCGACTTCTTGTGGTAGTGGTAGTACTCGATCGGATCCTCGACCGTGATCACGTGCCGATCCAGGGTCAGGTTGATGTGATTGATCATCGAGGCCAGCGTGGTCGTCTTGCCCGAACCGGTCGGACCGGTCACGATGAAGAGACCCCGGGGCCGGCGGATCAGCTCACCCATGATGGGCGGCAGGCCGATCTTGTCGAAGCTGAGCAGATCGTTGGGAATGAGCCGAAGCGTCAGGGAGATGTCACCGCGTTGCCGGAAGATGGCCACCCGGAAGCGGGCCTCGGTTCCGTACGCGAAGCCGAAGTCGGCACTGCCCTCCTCCTGGAGCTCCTGCTGGGCCCGCTCGGGCGTGATGGACTTCATCAGCGCCACGCAGTCATCGGCATCGAGGACCTTGGTGTCCAGATTGCGCAGACCACCGTGGAGACGAAGGGTGGGCTTGCGGCCGACCGAAAGATGAAGGTCCGAGGCCCCCTGCCGAATCACCGTGTCGAGCAGCCGGTCAATCTGAATGCTGGACATACCGTACGTCTCCCAAATCCACTGGAATCAGATCAGTGTACACGCCTGAAGGCTCTATCGACCGAGCAACCCCAGATCACCCCAGAACTACTCCATGTCCATGTTGGCGTTCATCAGGACCTCGGCCTGGGCGAACCTGGACACTTCTTCCGCGGTGGTGTCCCCCCGCAGAAGCTTGACCCGGCCGTCGTCGAGCAGGGATCGCATCCCGGCCCGCAGGGCCGCGGCCCGGATTTCACTGATCGCCGCCCGATTGAAGGCCAGTTCGCGGATTTCGTTGTTCATCTGCATGAACTCGAAAATGGCCTTGCGACCCTTGTAGCCGACCTGGTTGCACTTGCTGCATCCGACCGCCCGGTGCACCTTGCCCGCGGCCTCCTCCGGCTCCACGCCGACCAGGCGCATCACCTTGGGATCGGGGTCGGGATCGACCTCCTTGCAGGCGGGGCAGAGCATGCGGATGAGCCGCTGGGCCATGATGGCCTGGATCGAACTGGCCGCCAGATAGGGCTTGACGCCCATGTCGATCAGACGGGTGATGGCGGACGGCGCGTCGTTGGTGTGCAGCGTCGAGAAGACCAGGTGGCCGGTCAAGGCAGCCTGGATCGCGATCTCGGCGACCTCCCGGTCCCGGATCTCACCGATCAGCACGATGTTCGGCGCCTGACGAAGCATCGACCGCAGAATCGATGAGAACGACAGACCGATGCTTTCACGCACCTGGCACTGGTTGATTCCCGTGAAGCTGTACTCCACCGGATCCTCGGCGGTGATGATCTTGCGGTCCGGACGGTTCAGCACATCCAGCGCCGAATACAACGTCGTCGTCTTGCCCGAACCGGTCGGCCCGGTCACCAGGAAGATGCCGTTGGGCCGGCGGATGATCTTGTTGAAGGTGTCCAGGTGGTCGGGCTCGAAGCCCAGGTTCGGCAGACCGATGCGGACCGAGTCGGGCCGCAGAATACGCAGCACCACCGATTCGCCGTGGTAGGCGGGACAGATGCTGACACGGAAATCCACCTCGGCCTCGTCGATCCGCATCTTGATGCGACCGTCCTGGGGAATCCGTTTTTCGGCGATGTTGACCCCGGCCATCAGCTTCATTCTGGCCAGCAGGGCGGACTGCATCCGCTTGGGCAGCTGGTCACGAACATGGCAGACTCCGTCGATCCGGTACCGCAGGACGACGCGGTCCTCCATGGGCTCGACGTGGATGTCCGAGGCCCGGCCGCGGACCGCCTCCTGGATGATCTTGGTCACCAGACGGACGACGGGGGCCGTGTCGCCCTCCGCGATGTCGACCGACGTGTCGACCGAGCGGTCGACGGTCACGTCGATCGACTCCGTCACCAGGGATTCCTCGGCGACGATGGATCCTCCGCCGAGCTGGTCGTCGATGTAGGACTTGATCGCGCCACGGGCGGCGAGCACCGTCTCCACCTCGACGTTCAATCGGAATCGAAGCAGGTCGAGCAGTTCCAGATCCATGGGATCGTGGATGATGAGCTTGCGACGCCCCTGCACCAGGCCGCAGGGCAGGATCAGATGCTTGCGGACGATGTCGTCGGGCACGGCCGACAGATCGATCTCGGAGAGCTCGGCTTCGGAGGACAACGCGTTGAAGTCCATTCCGAACTGCTCGGCCAGGGCCTTGGCCACCTGGCCTTCCTGACAGAATCCCGCCTCGACCAGCGATTCCCCGAGACGCTTGCCCGAGCCGGACGCGATTGCAACGCCCTTCTCGATCTGTTCCGCAGCCACCACACCATCCCGGACGAGGATCTCGCCGAGCTTGAGTCGCTTCTTGCGGGGGCGTTTGGCCATGGGTGCTGCCGTCTTCCGGAGGGGAATGGATCGTAGAGAGGCCCCGCTGCGGTGCAGCCGGGGGAGAACGCGTAGTATTGCCGTGCAGCCATTCTATGACAAGGCCGCACATCATCGGCGTCGCCGGTGCGACTCCTACACTCTAGGCCCTTCCAATGCCCCCTTCCGAGCCCATGCCCCGCCTTCTGATCACCGCCGGCCCCACCCGGGAGCCGCTGGACTCGGTCCGCTTCCTTTCCAACCGATCCTCCGGACGCATGGGATTGGCCCTGGCCGCCGCTGGACGTGCCCTGGGCTGGCCGACCACCCTCCTGCTGGGCCCCATCACGACTCACCATGATCCCAATGCGGAACCGGTACGGTTCGAAACCACCGCCGATCTGTCCGCCCTGCTCCACGAACACTGGCCCGGCCACGATCTCCTCATCATGGCCGCCGCGGTATGCGACCACCGGCCCGCCCGACGGCACGACGGGAAGCTGCGTCGCGAGGGGGCGACCAGCCTCGACCTGGAACCGACGGAGGATGTGGTGGCCTCCCTCGATGCGATCACCCGCCCCGGACAGGTCCGGGTCGGCTTCGCCCTGGAACCGCGTGATCGCATGGAGCAGGCCGCACGCGCCAAGCTGGAGCGGAAGCACCTGGATGCCATTGTCGCGAATCCACTGGAGACCATGGACTCCGAAACCGTCGATGCGATGCTCATCGATGCGTCCGGCACCACCAAAGCTCCCACCGGCCAGCGCAAGGAGATCTTCGCACGGTGGCTTCTGGATGAGATCGCGTCCCGCTACTCGCCGGGAATGGTCGACACCATGCCGGTCCAGGGACTGGACGCCGACGCGTAGAGCTTGCGGCCGATCCGACCGGCACGGTAGCCGTGGTAGCCGGCCTCGCAGGCCTGCCTCATCGCGGCCGCCATCCGAACCGGCTCCGTGGCGTGGGCGATGCCCGTGTTGAGCAGGACACCGTCGACTCCCAGCTCCATGGCCAGGGTGACGTCGCTGGGCGTCCCGACACCGGCATCCACGATGAGCGGATAGGCGGGATCCCCTCCGTGCTCGGGATTCTTCAGCAGATCGCGGATGATCGCGATGGCCTCGGGATTCGCAATGCCGCGTCCCGTTCCGATGGGGCTGCCCGCAGGCATGACGCTGGCCGCGCCGGCATCACGCAGCCGGGTGGCCATGATCGGATCGTCCGAGCTGTAGCACAGCACGGTGAAGCCGTCGGCCACCAGTTCACGGCAGGCTTCGAGGGTTCCGACCGGATCCGGCAGCAGGGTCGCCTTGTCTCCGAGCACCTCGAGCTTGACCCAGTCCTTGCCCGGATTGTCCAGTTGCGACAGCAGCTCGCGTCCCAGCCGGGCCACACGCACCGCGTCCTCGGCGCTGAAGCACCCGGCGGTGTTGGGCAGCACGGTGTAGCGATCGAGATCGATCGCATCGAGCAGCGAGCGGCCTTCGGCGTCGAGCAGCCGCTCACGGCGGACCGCGACCGTGATCGCATCCGCACCGGACGAGGCGAGCGCTTCACGCATGATGTCCCACGTCTCGTACTTCCCGGTGCCCACGATCAACCGGCTGTTGAGCGTGAAGGGTCCCAAGGTCAGCGGTTCGATGGTCGGATTCGAGCAAGCGGTGGTCATGGCGTGGTTCCAGCGGGGACGTTCAACCGCCCCCCACGAGGGTGACGATCTCGACGACATCTCCGTCCGTGAGCGCGGTGGTGCGGTGGGCGTCGCGGGTCACCAGGGCCCGGTTGACCTCGACGGCGCAGGGGCGGTCCGAAAGACCGAGCTGCTCCAGCAGACCGTCGATCGCCAGCGGCGACTCGAGCTGCATCGCTTCTCCGTTCACGGTGATGTCCATCCCCCCATCCTAGCAGGACCGGGTCAGAGGATCATGAACACCAGGACCATCACGATGAAGACGGGAACGAGCACCGGCAGGCTGTACTTGAAGACGTAGCCGATGAAGCTGGGCATCCGGACGCCGCCGTGTTCGGCGATCGCCTTGACCATGAAGTTGGGCCCGTTGCCTATGTAGGTCATCGCGCCCATGAAGACGGACCCCAGACTGATCGCGACAAGCAGGTGCACCGGAATCTCCCCGCCACCTCCGAGCTGCACCAGCTCCGTGCCCTCGGGCACCGCACCCGTCTGGGCCAGGTTGAAGAACACCAGGTAGGTCGGCGCGTTGTCGAGCACGCTGGAGAGGATGCCCGTCATCCAGAAGTACATCCAGGGCTGATTGAGTTCGCTGGTGATCGCGGCGCCGTGGGCCTTGAGCACCTCGATCGGAACCTGCATGGCGATGAAGATTCCGATGAACAGCGCCGCGACCTCGAGGATGGCGTGGTAGTTGAACTGGTTCCCCTCGCGCACCGACCGGCGGGTCAGGATCAGGGACAGCCCCACCAACGCCAGCATAATGAGCTCGCGGAAGAACTCGAACGGATACCAGTCGGTTCCGGGCAGCGGGTTGTCGGGATTGACGAAGGCCACGCAGAGGATCACGCAGAGCAGCCAGAGGAGATTCAGGGACCCGCGAAGCCGCAGCGGCTCGACGTCGACCCCGTCGAAGGCCGTGGCGGCCTCCGACTCGCGCCTGTACATGACGGTGTCCCAGACCCAGTAGATGACCAGCAGGACCAGATTCGTCGCCAGCCACTGCGGCCACAGCCCCAGCGTCCAGAAGAAGGGCACACCACTGAGGTACCCGAGGAACAGCGGGGGGTCGCCGATGGGAAGCAGGGCTCCACCGATGTTGCTCACCAGGAAGATGAACATGACGATGGTGTGCACCTTGTACTTCCGCTGCCGGTTGGTCCGCAGGATCGGACGGATCAGCAGCATGCTGGCTCCGGTGGTCCCGATGAAGCTGGCGATCAGGGCACCAACGGCGATGTAGGTCACGTTCGTCCGCGGCGTGGCGGGCAGATCCCCCACCAGCTGGATGCCGCCGCTGATCACGTAGAGGCTGAACAGGAGCACGATGAATGGGATGTATTCGATGAGGATCGCGTGATCCAGAACACCTCCGATGGCCCCCGGCCCGTGCGTCAGCCAGTAGTAGACGATGGTGGACAGGCCCACGACGAGGGCGACGAGGTAGCGGCTGAGATTGCTCTCCCACCAGTGCTCGGTCGACTTCAGCAGCGGCAGCACCGCGATCGAACCCAGAATGATGATGAACGGGATGATGCCCAGTCCCCACAGCGGCGGGGCCGTGGGCTCATGCGTGGAATGGTCCTCGATTACCTCGAGGTCCGTCTCGTGGGCATGGTCCGCCTCCACGTGGTGCGCATCGTGGTGACCGCCGTGGTGTTCGGCATGGTGCCGGCCCCCGGCCACGTGCACAAGGAGCCAACCGGCGATGATAAGACTGGCCAGCCAGCAGAATACCTTGGCCGCGGTACGCGGCTGTGAAGCGGCCTCATGCTGTACGTCGATGTCACTCATTCGGGCAACAGGGTACTGGATCGGCAAATCTATGCCGATGTGATCAATGATCCACCCGGGTGCCCAGCAGCGAGGAGACCTCCTCGACGCGGGCGTCGACCGTTGCGGAGTCGGGCCCCTCGAGATTCAACCGCAGCAGCGGCTCCGTGTTGCTGGCCCGGACGTTGCACCACCAGTCCGGCAGCACCACGGTCACGCCGTCCAGTTCGTCGACCTCCGCCTCGGGGTAGGCCGCCCGGAGACGCTCCATTGCCGCCGGCTTGTCGTCGACCTCGAAGTTGATCTCCCCCGACTGGACCCGGCTGCGATGCGGCGTGATCAGTTCGCTGAGGGGGCGGCCCGCCGCCACCAGTTCGCTGAGCACGAGGGCGAAGGCCATCGCTCCGGAATCGGCGTACCAGTTGTCCCGGAAGTAGAAGTGCCCCGAGAGTTCGCCCGCGAACGGCCCCTGGTGCTCGGCCAGCACCTGCTTCATGAACACGTGCCCCACCCGGGAACGCACCGGGGTGCCCCCCGCGGCGCGGACCGCATCCTGGACGCAATGGCTCGAACGAAGGTCGTAGACGATCGACGCCCCGGGTTCGCGCTCGAGGAAGCGGCCGCACAACCAGGCGGTGAGCAGATCGCATCCGATGATTCCGCCGCGTTCGTCCACCACCATGCAGCGATCCGCATCACCGTCGAAGCAGATGCCGAGATCCGCACCCTCGGCCACGACGGCATCACGGACCGGCTGCAGATTCGCCTCCACGAGCGGATTCGGCTCGTGGACGAACACCCCGGTGTCGTTCTCGAAGTTCAACCGGACCATCTCGATCCCCTCCACCCCGTCGAACAGCCGCGGCACCATCGTGCCCGCCATGCCGTTGGAGGCATCGACGGCGACCTTGATCTGCTTCGTTCCGTCGAGGAACCCCGGATCGAGAAACCGAAACACGTGCTCGCGATAGGCGTCCCAGAGGTCGATCTCCTCGCGGGCGCCGACGGGATCCGCCGCTTCGCCTTGCGCAGCCTCGGCCAGCTCCCGGATCCGGAGCAGCCCCGTCGATTCACCGATGGGCTTGGCGTGGGCCGAGCACATCTTGAAACCGTTGTACTGGGCCGGATTGTGGGAGGCGGTGGTCTGGATTCCGCCGTCGCACTCGAGATGGTTGACGGCGAAGGCGATGAACGGCGTGTCCACCAAGCCGACCTGCACCACATCGCAGCCACGGGTACGGAGCCCCTCCTCCAGAGCCGCCACCAACGACGGGGAGGACAGACGCATGTCGTACCCCACTGCGATTCGCGGCGGCTTCGCCCGGTCGCCGACCTGCTCACGGAAGAAGGCTCCCGCCCCCATGCCGATGCTGCGGGCGACATCCACGCTCAACGGTTCGGGATGCACGGCTCGGACGTCGTAGGCCTTGAATACTGATGCAAGCATGATGGACTCCTGAAAGACTGATATTAGCAGTCGCCGTAGTCGAAACCGAGATCCTCGATCACGACCCCCTCGGGAATCGCTTGCTGGAAGCGTCGCCCGTAGCCCTTGGTGATGATGCGCGGATCGAGCACGCTCACGATGCCCTCGTCCCCGGCGGACCGGATCAGACGACCGATCCCCTGCCGGAACCGGATCACCGCCCGCGGCAGCTGGTCCTCCCCGAATGCGGACCCACCCCGCGCCTCGATGCGCTCGGTGCGGGCCTGGACGATGGGGCGATCGGGAACCTCGAACGGCAGCCGGGTGATGATGACGTTGCGGAGGCCGCGGCCCCGGACGTCGACCCCCTGCCAGAAGCTCGTCGTACCCAGCAGGACGGACCGTTCGTCGAGACGGAACTGCTCGATGATGCGTCCCGGCGGCCCGTCTCGCCCCTGCACGAAGAGCGGCCCCACCGCCGACAGCGTCTCGCCCGCGGCATCCGCCACGGCGTGGAGCATCCGAAAGCTCGTGAAGAGGACGAACGCTCCTCCGTGGGTCCGCTCCACCAACTCGACGATGCGATTCACCAGCGCATCCAGATGCCCCGGTGCCGACGGCGCCGGCATGGAGCGGTCGACGTACACCCGCATCTGCCGGTCGTACTGGAACGGGCTGTTCACCTGGAGGGCCGGAGCCTCGTCGCATCCCAACCGGGTGCGGATGTGGTTGAATCCGCTGCGCGACTCGTCGAGGCCGTCCAGCGGCGCTTCGGAGGTGGCCAGCGTGGCGGACGTCATGACGATCGAGGTTCCCGAGGAGAAGAGATGCTCCCGCAGCAGCGGTGCGACTTCGACCACCATGCACCGCAGGCTGGGACGCGGACCCCGGACCCGCCCGGCGGCGTCACGGGTCTGCTCCGTCCCGTCGATCCAGTACACCGCGCCGGGAATGTCCTGGCCGAGCAGGCGTGCGACACCCATCGCCAGGTCCCCCGCCCGCTCCGCGTAGCCCGAGAGTTCGGCGACGTCGGCCTCGTCCCCCAGACGCGCCTTCAACAGATCGAGCCCCCTGGAGACCGCATCCATCGCGGGCGTCAGCGGATTGGCCACGATCCCCGGCTCGGCGATCCGCCCGTTGGACCGGCCGTGCACGCGGTGCCAGTCCAGCAGCATCGAGAAGAACGCGTCGGAAGCGGTCCGCGCAGCCTCGACCGCCTGAATACATTCGGCGACCAGGCCACCCGCCAGTTCGTGGCCCAGCAGCACCCCGAGCAGCCCCTTGCGCTGCCTCGGCTGCCAGAGACGGCCGAGCAGGTGCTCGACGCCGCGCTCCGAGACGGTGAGACCGAAATGCTCCGAGGCCACGTCCTCGATGGCGTGGGCCTCGTCGAAGATGACGTGGTCGTACCTCGGAAGCAGCGATGCCCCCACGATCCGCAGGGCGAGATCCGAGAAGAACAGAGCGTGATTGCAGACCAGCAGATCCGATCGCTCCATCTCCTTGCGGGCGTTCTGGAAGAAGCAGGTGTCGTAGGTGGGACACCGGCGCCCCAGGCAATTGCCCGAATCGCTCTGGGCGAGATCCCAGACGCCGCGCCGCTCGAGCACCGGAAGCGTTGCGATGGTGCCGTCGTCGGTGGTGCGGGCCCACTCCTCGATCGTGCGCAACGAACGCCGCGCCGGTTCACCGTCGACTAGCGAATGCTCCCGTTTGATGGCCAGCTCGAGTCGGCGGCGACTGAGGTAGTTCCCCCTGCCCTTGACCAGCGCCGGCCGGCACTGCCCGGGAAGGACCGAGTTGAGAAACGGGATGTCCCGATCCATCAACTGCTCCTGCAGCGTGATGGTGTGGGTGACCACCACCACCCGTTCATGATGGTCGACCACCCGTTCGATGGCCGGCACCAGATACGCGAACGACTTGCCCAGACCGGTTCCGGCCTCGACCAGAACCTGACTTCGGGACTCCATCGCCCCGCGGATCGACTGGGCCATCTCGATCTGGCCCGGACGCGCTTCCCAGCCCTCGAGCCGGGACGCGATCGGCCCCGCATCACCGAAGACTTCGGCCGGATCGAACTGCATCAGCCGCGTCCGCCGATGGGCTGCCGCTTGGGCTCCCCGGGGCGCCGCGGATAATCGGGCGGCGTCCGATCGGTCTTCTCCACGACCACGATGGTTCCGGTGGGCGTTCGGCGACGCTCGACCACACGACACTTGAGCACCCGCAGGGCTTCGGATGCCACCTCCAGTTCGGCTCCGGCCCGCTCACCCTTGATGGCCAGCAGGACACCACCCTCGACCAGCAGCGGAATGGACAGTTCCAGCAGTACGTTCATGGCCCCCACGGCCCGTGCCGTCACGAGATCCCATCCCCCGCGGTGCACGCAGCCCGGTTCTCCGATGGTCTCGGCCCGCTCGTCGAGTACGACCACGTTGTCGAGACCCAGCTCCCGCGCCGTGGACTCCAGGAAGGCGGCCTTCTTGCCCGTAGCTTCCAGAAGCATGAACTCGATGTCGGGCATGGTCACCGCCAGCGGAATACCGGGCAGGCCGCCGCCGCTGCCCAGATCCAGCACGCGGCGGGCGCCCACCGAACGGATCAGGGGCAGCAGGCTGAGGCTGTCCAGCAGATGCCGGTTCCAGGCCTCCCGGGGATCGCGGACCGCAGTGAGGTTTGTCGTGGCGTTGGCTTCGTAGAGGAGGTCCAGGTACCGGGCCAACCGCTCCAACTCATCGGGCTCGAGCTCGAGATGCTGCTCCCGGAGTGCACGACGAAAATCGGAAGGGATGTCGACCATGCCTACAGCTCCGAGTTCGAGAACTGGAAGGGTTCACGCCAGACCGTGCGATGCGGAGAGCGGGCGATCGACAGCAGCAGTCCGATCATGATCCAGTTGACTACGAGACTTGAGCCCCCGTAGCTGACGAACGGGAGCGTCATTCCCGTGATCGGAAACAGTCCGAGGCACATGCCGGAATTGATCAGCATCTGCGTCATCACCATGATCGAGATGCCCACCGCAACGAGCCGACCGAACGGATCGGTGCTCCGCACCGCGACCAGCAGTCCGCCCAGAAGCAGCAGCAGGTAGGCACCCCAGGTCGCCGCGGCGCCCCACAGTCCCCACCGGGCGCAGATGACCGTGAAGATCATGTCGTTGTGTCGTTCGGGAAGGTGGTTGTACCTCAGCAGCATCGAGGCGTGCTCCGTCTCGTGCCCCTCCATCCCGCCCGCGCCGATGAGGGTCATCGACCTGGCCCCCTGGTAGCCGATGTCGTTCTCGTAGCGGTCATCCCCCTGGACCTGGGCGACGAGGGCCATGATCCGAGCCCGCTGGTGGGGACGCAGCATGGGAAGCATGGCCGAAGCGAGCACCAGGCCCACGAGCATGATCTTGAAGAGATCGACGTACCTCGCCCCCGCCGCGACCAGCATCGCCATCAAGGTCGGCAGGAAGAGCAGCGCTGTGCCCAGATCCGGCTCCATGAGGATCAGCCCCATCGGTACCAGGGCGATCAGCAGCGTAGGCAGCAGTCCGCGGAAACTCCGGTGGGTCCGACGGAACCGCAGGGAGGCGGCCAGCACCAGCATGAACACGATCTTGGCCAGTTCGGACGGCTGGAGATCCGTGACCACCAGCGAAATCCATCTTCGGGCTCCGTTGCGGGGACGGACGATCGCCTCCGGTACGAAGGGAATCAGCAGCAGTACCAGCATGGCCAGCACCAGCACCGCCATGGGCCAGGCCCATCGCCGGTAGAAATCGGGACGCGGACCGGCGGCCAGCAGCGCGGCGAACACCCCCAGGCAGAGAAAGACCATGTGCCGCGTCGCCATGCCCGGAGCCGACAGGTCGATGGCAGCCACCCCCAGCAACGACAAGGCCATCGCACTCGCAAAGCAGATCCAGCCGGGATTGGGCCGCAGCAGCGTGGCGATGCGCCGCAGCACCGACGTCGAAGACGCGCGGCGTCCCGTGGCGGACCAGTTGGTAACCGCCCTGCTCACCGAGCCACCTCCCCGACGCCGAGATGCCCCGTTCGTTGCAGGGCGTGGATGACCTGGTTTGCGATCGGACCCGCGACGCGGCCCCCGCTGCCTCCGTGCTCGACCAAGACAGCCACTGCGTACCGGGGGGTGACGTCACCGGCCAGTCCGACGAACCACGCGTGGTGCAGTTCATCGATTCGTTCTCCGGGCTCGATCGCCCCGTCTCCGTCGACGTCCGTCACCAGCGGCGGCGCCTGGGCCGTGCCGGTCTTGCCCCAGACCCGGATGGGATCGACGTTGAAGATCGGCTCGTAGTCACCCGGCCCGTACTTGAGGCGGCTGCCCGTTCCCCACGACTCGGTGACGGCATCGTTCAATCCTTCGAGGATGGCGTCGACGATCGAGTCGTCGAAACGCACATCGGGTCCCGGGGGCGATGTCCGCAGGCCGCGGATGAACGTCGGCGGCAGTCGGCGACCTCCGCGGGCCAGGATGGCGTAGGCATTGGCGGCTTGCAGCACAGTCCAGCTGACACCGCCCTGGCCGATGGACAGCATGACGGACTCGAAGCGATCCTCTCCGCGACGCCGCAACGCATCACGCTGCTGCGCATTCGGCAGATGCCCCCGACCGGAGACTCCCTCGGCGACGCTCCCGAGGGGGGCAAGGCCCGGCTCGAGCCTTCGACCGAGACCGAAGTACTCGTACCAGTCGACGATCCGGTCGAGTCCCAGTCGATCCCCCAGTTCGTAGAAGTAGCAGTTGCAGGATCTCGCCAAGGCCTCCGCCGGCTGCAGCGGTCCGTGCACCGCATGGTTGTTGCGGGGCCGGTAGATCCAGCAACGGGCGATCCCGGGCTGCCCCGGAAAGTGGTGTCCGTTGCATTCGATCGTGGTACCGGCACCGCATTCACCCTCGACGGATGCCGCGGCCAGCACCAGCGGCTTGATGATTGATCCGGGCGGATACACCGCCTCCAGTGCACGATCGGCCCACGGCTGCCGGATTTCACGCTCGACCGCCGTCATCTCCATGGCGGCGGATCGCGACGGCACGGAGACCGAGGCCAGCACCTCGCCGGTTTCGATCTCGAGCACGACCACCGAGCCGTTCAACGGCCGCCCCTGGTCCAGGCGGGTGGTGCCGTGCCAGGGCTGCACATTGAGCAGGCCCACGGCATCCGAAAGCACCGCTTCGATCCGGCCCTGGAGCTCGATGTCGATCGTCGTCTGCAGATCCCGTCCGGGCTCCTGCTCCAGCCTGGTCTCCTCGCCCGTGTCCCGGCGACTCCGGACCGAGCCGCGGACGCCCCGAAGATGCTCCTCCCACCCCTGCTCCAGCCCTCCGGAACCGACCTCGTCGTCGAGGAGATATCCCCCGCGATCGACGACCCCCGTTTCCACGTCACGGAAGGGACGCCGGGCCACATCCTCCTCCCAGACCGGGCGACGCACGCCGCCCAGCAGATGACCGGCGACGCCTTCGACCGGAACCGTGGCCGGCGTCGGACTTCGCAGGCCGCGCGGCAGAGTCGACCGGTCGACTTCCACCTGATCCCGTGCGTGCGGGTTCACCCGGTGCCGGGCGTGCCTGACCTGAACGAGTTCGGGGAGCCGGGCCTCCATCGCTCGGAAGGTGATCGCTGTCTCGTCGTCGACCGCGGGCAGCAGCACGTGGAACGCCTCCTGTTCCGCAATCGGTCGGGGGCGGAACGTCGGACCGTGCTCCTCCCCCGAGTACCGGGCTTCGTGCCTCCGACGCTGCTGCTCCCAGACCACGGCGGCCATGTGCTGGACGGTGGCCAGCACGTCGTTGCGGCGTTCGTCGAGTTCGCCGGGCTCGAGGGAGGCGGACGTTTCGACGTCCTCCCAGAAGGCCTCGAGTTCGCGTTGCACGACTCGATGCTCTCCGGCGATCAGCTGTTCGCGCTGCGAAGGGGACGCCGCGGACCAGGCCGCATCTCCGGCCGCACGTCGGGCCGCACGGACCGCCTGCTGACGAATCCACGCACCGGTGATCGCATCGTAGGAGAACGCCACGTCGTAGGCGGGTTCGTCGTGGGCGAGCACCCGCCCGGAACGATCGAGAATGCTGCCTCGCCAGGTCGGCAGCCACGACTGCTCATGCAGTCTCGACTCGGCCAGGACCGCGTGCCGCGATCCGTCGACCACGGCCAGCCGCACCAGCTGCAGCAGCAGCACGACATTCACCACCACGACGCACAGACCGAGCACCACCACCCGGCTCTGGAACATCGTCATTCGATTTCGTCTGGTGCGTGGCATGGCCATCCGTGGCTGCAGCGTGGTTCGAGGTCGTCCGTACCTCGTGTGAGGATACCCCTCACGCACGATCCATGCATGTTTTCTCGGTATTTCAAGTGGAGGAATCGCAGGAATCGTCGGCGAAAGGACGCCACCGCGGCCCCTCCGAAACGGCCCGATGCAACCGGGCCAGGAACTCCGCCCGGTCCAGTTCGATGCAGCCGAACCGCTCCAGATGCCCGGTGGTGAACTGGACGTCCAGCAGCCGGAAGTCGCATCGCCTCAGATGATCGACCAGATGGACGAGGCAGACCTTGGATCCGTCCCGCCCCCGAACCGGGTCGCTGAACATGGATTCCCCGAAGAAGGCCCCCCCGACCGCCACGCCGTAGAGCCCCGCCACCAGCTCATCGCCCGACCACGCCTCGAACGAATGCCCCCATCCGAGCCGATGCAGACGGGTGAAGACCTCGATGATGCGTTCATCGATCCAGGATTCGGGTTCGTCGATCCGGGGCGCTGCACAGGCCCGGATGACCTCCTCGAAGGCCAGATCCACAGTGATGCGGAACCGTCCCGATCGGACGGTCCGCGCCAGTGAGCGGGGAACGTGAACGGCATCCAATGGAAGCACCGCCCGTGGATCCGGGCTGTACCACCCCATGGAACCATCCACGGGGTCCGCCATCGGGAAGATGCCGCGGGCGTATCCCTCGAGGACAAGTTCCGGGGAGAGTGGCTCGGGATGCGATGAATCGTGGGACATGAGGCGAAAGGTCGTCTGCATGGAAGCATACGTGGCTTTCAACCCCGCAGCGCGGTAGGGTGCAGACACCATGATTTCCCTCTCCATCCTGCTTCTTGCCGTCGGTTCCGAATCGAGTGTCGTGATCACCGAGATCATGTACGACCCTGCATCCCCCGAACGATCCGGGGAAGCCGAATGGGTGGAGATCGCCAACCTGTCGTCGAGCAAGGTGACGATGAAGGGCTGGAGGCTCGACGACGAGGACGTTGCCGGCTGGGGCACCTTCGACGAGTCCCTCGACCCCGGACAGGTGGCGGTCCTCATCAACGGTGATGCGACGTCAGCCGACGAGTTTCGAAAGGCCTGGACCGATGACCCGGATGCAGAACCCGATTTCCTGATCATCCCCGTCAGCTGGGGGTCCCTCGCCAATAAAGCCACCGCCGACGATGAAGTCCTGACTCTCCTCGACGAAAATGGCTCGGTCGTCGCCAAGGCCAACTACCAGATTGGCAATGGCTGGCCACCACGCTCCAGAAACGGATCCAGCATCTACATGCCGAGCCCGTCCCATGCCTCGATGAACGTCGGGACCGCCTGGTCCCAGTCGAAGGCTGGGGTCCACGGCGCCCGTGCCTGCAATCCCGGTGGGGTCTTCACCAAGCCGGACATCGGCTCACCGGGAACCATCACCAAGACCACAGCCCCCGCTGCTCCGGCCGCCCCGCCGCCTCCCTCACCGAGTCCCCCGGCCCCGGCGCCCAAGACCCCCGCCCCAGCCCCGGCCCCGCCAACCCCCCCCAAGACACCCGATCCGCCTCCCGCGGACGATGACGACATCCCTTATTGAGGCCTCGGAAGGCGGACCCTTGCCCCCTTCCCCGTCTGGATCTACAATCCTCGTTTCCCTTTGAGGAGCCGTCGGTGACACGTACGTGGCGCCGCATGGGGTACCCAGGTCGCGGTTGACGGGTATTCCAGCTCCGGGAACTTTCAGCCGCGGCAGTGGAGCGCCCCCGAGCGTGATTCCACTTTCCGCGACAGGCAACCGGGCACGGATCGTGCCCACCATGACGCGGAACGAGGAACCATCCACCCGGCCCCACCCGACCTTCATTCATACCCCGCACCATGGCCCGTGGTGTAATTGGTAACACACCTGGTTTTGGTCCAGGCATTCCAAGTTCGAGTCTTGGCGGGCCAGTTTCACGGCAACAGCAAGCATGACCACCTCCGAACCACAATCCGACCGACCCGTCGCCGCCATCGTCCTGGCCGCCGGCAAGGGAACGCGCATGGGAGGAGACCTGCCGAAGGTGGCCTTCGAGGTCGCCGACCGCCCCATGGTCAACTGGGTCGTCGACGCCCTGCGGAACTCCGGAGTGCAGCGAGTGCTGCTGGTGGTCGGCTACCGGGCGGACCACGTCCGTTCGCTGTTCGAGGGTGATGCGGCCATCGAGTTCGTCGAGCAGCACGAACAGCTGGGTACCGGCCACGCCGTACTGTGCTGCCGCGATGCCCTCGAGTCCTTCGACGGGGACCTCGTGGTCCTGGCCGGCGACGGCCCGCTCATCCGTTCCGAGACCATCGACACCCTGCTGCGAACCCATCGCACCGCCTCCGCGTCGGCCACCCTGGCCACCTCGAACATCGAGGATCCGACGGGATACGGGCGAATCGTTCGGGACGGGGAGGGACGGTTCGAAGCCATCGTCGAGCACAAGAACGCCTCCGAAGCCGTACTGGCGATCCACGAGGTCTATCCCAGCTACGCCTGCTTCGATGCCGGTGCCCTCTTCGAGTGCCTTTCGACCCTGCTGCCGGACTCCGTCACCGGCGAGTACTACCTCACCGAGGTGCCCGCGATGCTTCATGCCGCCGAATCGACCGTCGAGGTCGTCGACGCCGTGCCGGCGGAGGACGTCCTGTCCATCAACACCCCAGACCAGCTGGCGGAGGTCGATGCGATCCTCCGCAGCCGACACCGGACCGCAGCCACGGAGGCCACACCATGAGTGCCGTCGACCGCGATCACCTGAAGATCTTCGCCGGACGCGCCAGCGCCAAGCTGACGGACGAGATGTGCCAGCACCTGATGCTGCCGATCGGACAGGGACAGACCGAGCTCTTCCCGGACGGCGAGCTGATCGTGCGGGTCGAGGAGGACGTCCGCGGCCGGGACTGCTTCGTGGTCCAGTCGACCTGCGCCCCCGTGAACGCGAACCTGATGGAACTGCTGATCTACATCGACTGCCTCCGTCGGGCATCGGCCAAGCGGATCACGGCGGTGGTCCCCTACTTCGGCTACGCCCGTCAGGACCGGAAGGACGCGGGCCGCACGCCGATCACCGCCAAGCTGGTCGCCAACCTGGTCGTCGCCGCCGGCGCCAACCGCGTGCTGACCATGGACCTCCACGCGGCCCAGATCCAGGGATTCTTCGACATTCCGGTGGACCACCTCTCCGCCGCCACGGTCTTCTGCGACTACTTCAAGACCATTCGCGAGGAGATGGAGGACCTGGTCATCGTCTCGCCGGACGTCGGCAACGTGAAGGTGGCCAACGCCTACGCCAGCGCGCTGGACGCGGACCTGGCCATCATCGACAAGCGGCGGGAATCCGGCATGAAGGTCGCATCGAAGAACCTCATTGGCGACGTCAAGGGCCGTACGGTCCTGATGGTCGACGACATGATCTCCACCGCGGGCACGATCTGCGAGGCCGCCAAGCTGGTCATGGACCGGGGAGCGCGATCGGTGATCGCCGCCGCCTCGCATCCCGTGCTGGTCGGGCTTGCCTTCGAGCGGCTCGCCGACTCACCGATCTCCAGAATCGTCGTGACGGACTCGATTCCCGACGACGGACGACTCGACCCCATCCGGGACAAGCTCGTCACCCTCAGTGTGGCCTCCCTGCTCGGCGAAGCCGTCCACCGGATCCACCATGACATGTCCGTTTCCGCGCTATTCCAGCGGGGAACCGGCACCAAGCGATGAAACCGACTCCGCCTCCGAATGTTCGGAGCGGCGTACAGAAGACGAAAGAGAGCATCAGATGAGCAACGACACCATCACCCTCGAGACCGAGCTGCGCGAGCGCACCGGCACGCGGTTCGCCAAGCGGCTCCGCAAGGCCGGCCGTCTCCCCGGCGTCATCTACGGACAGGGCGACGCCCCCACGTCCATCAGCCTGGACGAGAAGGAGATCCTCCGGCATCTCCACGACGGCGCTCGGGTCATGAACCTCGCCGTCGGCGGCAGCAACGAGACCTGCCTGGTGAAGGATCTCCAGTTCGGGTACCTCGGCGACAACGTCATCCACATCGACTTCACCCGCGTGAACCTCGATCAAGTCGTCACCGTCAACGTACCGGTCACCACCTTCGGCACACCGAAGCTCGCCGGCGAGGCCGGCGCCATGCTCGAGGTCGTCCGAACCGAGATCGAGGTGGAATGCAAGGTCAGCGACATCCCCAACGAGATCCGCGTCGACATCACCGAGATGGGCGAGGTGCTCTCCGTGGGCGACCTCGAACTGCCCGCCGGCGTGACCCCCACCCTCGAGGCGGAGAAGCACATCGTGCACATCACCTTCGTCAAGGAGGAGGAGGCCGAGGGCGAGGAGGCCGGAGTCGATGCCGATGGCGCCGAACCGGAGGTCATCAGCAAGGACAAGGGCGACGATGACGCCGAAGGAGACGGTGACAGCGACGGCTGATCACCGCGGAAAGGAACCTTCCATGAAGCTGATCGTGGGCATCGGCAACCCGGGCGTCGAATACGACCGCACCCGACACAACGTCGGATTCGAGGTGCTCGACCGCCTTGCGCGCCGCCTTGCTCCCGGCGAAGTGGCCAGAAGCCGCTTCCACGGATCCACGATCGAAGCCATGGACGGGGACGAGAAGATCATGCTCCTGAAGCCGACCACTTACGTGAACCGCTCCGGCGAATCGGTCGCCGAGGCGATGCGCTTCTACAAGATGACGCCGGCGGACGACCTGCTGGTGATCGTCGACGACGCGGCGCTTCCCTGCGGTTCGCTCCGACTTCGCACCGAAGGCGGCAGCGGCGGTCACAACGGCCTCGAGAACATCTCGTCCCACCTCGGCACGGATGCATGGAGCAGGCTGCGCATCGGGATCGATGCTCCCCGACCCGGGCAGCCCCTCGAGAAACACGTGCTGGAACGGTTCCGGCCCGACGAACAGGACACCATCGACGCCGCCTGCGATCGGGCGGCGGACGCCACCGCGTGCTGGATCCTCGAAGGAGCCACACGCACCATGAACGAATACAACCCCGCCTGAGCCACCCGCGGCCGCGGCGGATCGATGAAGAGGATTCCAATGAGCGACAACACCAAGCGAATGTACGAGGGCATGTTCCTCTTTCCCCAGAACACGATCTCCGATCTCCAGTCGGCGACCGACCACGTCATGGCCCTGCTCAAGCGGGCGGATGCCGAGGTCGTGAGCTTCAAGAAGTGGGACGATCGCCGTCTGGCCTACGAGATCAAGGGCAACAAGCGAGGCGTGTACTTCCTGACGTTCTTCCGCTGCGAACCGTCCCGGGTCGCGGACCTCGAACGGAGCTGCAACCTGTCCGAGCAGCTGCTCCGATCCCTGGTCATCCGCGCCGATCACCTCAACACCGAGGACATCGAAGCCGCCGAAGGCCGGGAGGCCCTCGCCGACGAGATCAAGCTGCGAAGCGAGCAGGACTCGACCACGTCCGATTCGGGCGACGGCGCCTCGACGGTGACCATCGGCGGCGGATCCGAGGCCACGGAGGCACCCGCGGAGACGGCCACGGCCACCGAGGAAGCACCCGCAGCCGAGGAAACGCCCCAGGAGAACTGATCCGCATCGCTCCGGATCGAGCACCGCCCTTCGGCTACCATGGTCGCCGAGGGACATCAACGAGATACCCCAACGACCCACCCAAGGAGGGAGTAGAAAGATGGCCGGCAACCTGAACAAGGTCTTCCTGATGGGAAACCTGACCCGCGACGTCGAACTGAAGAAGACCCCGAGCAACATGTCCGTGGCCAACGTCGGCCTGGCGGTCAATCGCCAGTACCGGGCCAACGATGAGACACGCGAGGAGACCACCTTCGTCGACTGCGAAGCCTGGGGCCGGACCGCCGAGGTCATGGGGCAGTACCTGCGCAAGGGCCGCCCGGTCTTCATCGAGGGCCGACTGAAGCTCGACCAGTGGCAGGATCGCGACGGCAACAACCGATCCAAGCTGAAGGTCGTCATCGAGAACTTCCAATTCATCGACAGCCGCGGCGGTGGAGGCGACGCACCCACCCAGACGTCCGCGGCCCCCCAATCCGTCCCGGAGGACGAGATTCCGTTCTGACCCCACCGGGGTCGACAATCCAGATCGCTGGGGTCCGCACGCCCGCGGACTCCTCAACTTTCCCGAAAGGACAGCGACACCATGGCACGTCACATCGAACTGCTTCTGCTGAAGAACATCGAACACCTCGGCATCGTCGGGGACGTCGTCCGCGTGAAGCGCGGCTACGCACGCAACTACCTGATCCCCCACGGCTTCGCCGAAGTCCCCACCGCATCCCGCGTCGCAATGCTTGAGGAGGACCGGGCCGTGGCTCTGGCCGAGCTGGCCTCGCTCCGCTCGGCCCGCGAGGAACTGCTCGAACGCATGGTCGAGGTCACCCTGACCATGACCCGGAGCTGCAACGACCAGGGAGTGCTCTACGGATCCGTGACCCAGCGGGACATCTGCGATGCCCTGCAGACCAACGGACTGGATGTCGGAGCACGTTCCGTCCGCCTGGCGGCCGCGATTCGCCGCGTCGGCACCTATCCGGTGCCCATTCAGTTCGACAAGGACCTCCGGACCGAGATCACCGTGGTGGTCGAGCCGGATCAGCCGCTGGAGGCACGCGAGGAGATGGAGTTCGACGACGAAGGAAACCTCATCATCAAGGAGCCCGCGGCTGCCGCCGGAGAGGCTGCCGAATCGACCGGCGACGAGACCGGCACCGAGGGGACCGAGGGCACCGAGGGCACCGA
>MDTD01187573.1_pt1 | contig 84420 bp, 76 predicted proteins | sample 811221 | NCBI WGS metagenome assembly MDTD01 (sample SAMN05326646, study PRJNA326480) | marine metagenome | isolation source: seawater | place: Pacific Ocean: South West | collected 2011
ATGATGTGGCTGACGATGCCGAAGGCCGGCAGGATCAGGATGTACACCTCGGGGTGGCCGAAGAACCAGAACAGGTGCTGGAACAGGATCGGATCACCGCCACCGGCCGGATCGAAGAACGTGGTGCCGAAGTTGCGGTCCGTGAGCAGCATGGTGATGCCACCGGCGAGAACCGGGAGAGAGAGCAGCAGAAGGAACGCCGTCACCAGCACCGACCAGGCGAAGAGCGGCATCTTGTGCAACGTCATGCCCGGTGCGCGCATGTTGAAGATCGTGGTGATGAAGTTGATCGCACCCAGGATCGACGAGGCGCCCGACACGTGCAGCGCAAGGATCGCGAGGTCCATTGCCGGTCCCGGATGCCCGCCCGGAGCTGCCGAGGAGAGCGGCGGGTAGGCCGTCCAGCCACCGCCGAAGCCGTAGCCGCCCGTGGGTCCTTCGACGAACAGCGAAAGCAGCAGCAGCATGAAAGCAGGCGGAAGCAGCCAGAACGAGATGTTGTTCATCCGCGGGAACGCCATGTCCGGCGCACCGATCATGATCGGCACGAAGTAGTTGGCGAAGCCACCGATCAGCGCCGGCATCACCATGAAGAAGATCATGATGAGACCATGCGAGGTCGTGAACACGTTGAACGTATGCGGATTGCTGAAGATCTGCATCCCGGGCTCCTGGAGCTCCATACGGATGCCGACGCTCAGCGCGCCGCCGATGATACCCGCGATGATCGCGAAGATCAGATAGAGGACACCGATGTCCTTGTGGTTGGTCGAATAGACCCAGCGCGTCCATCCGGTCGGATGGTCATGGTCGCCTTGCGCGTGCGCTGCATAGGCCATCTTCCAGCTCCCTCGTTGTCGATTCCGGGTAACGGGCCCGGCCCGTCGTGGGCCGCGGGCGACAGTCCGTCCGCGGCGATTCCGTAACTTGTGCCGCTCGTTCAGCGGGTCGCGACGGCCATCGAAGCGCCCGCATCCGCCGTCGAATTGCCGGCGGCGATCGCGGCCATCAGCTCGTTGGTGGCTTCCTCGACGTCGGTCTTGGCGGCCTCGGCCCAGGCGTCATACTGGTCCTGCTCCACCACGCGGATGGCGATCGGCATGAAGGCATGGTCCCGGCCGCAAAGCTCCGAGCACTGGCCGTAGTAGATGCCGGTCTTCTCGGCCTTGAACCAGGTCTCGTTGAGGCGGCCCGGGATCGCGTCGATCTTCACGCCGAAGGCCGGCATGGCGAAGGAGTGGATCACGTCGGCTGCCGTCACCTGAACGCGAACGACCTTGTCGACCGGAACGATGACCTCGGTATCGACCGCCAGAAGACGCGGGTACTCGCTCTCGGGGCGCTTGAAGGCCGCGGCCCTCGCCTTGCGCTCCGCTTCGTCGCGGATAAGCAGGCTGTCGAAATAGACATCCTCCATGCCCTCGTCCGCATACTGGTAGCCCCAGTACCACTGGTAGCCGGTCACCTTGAGCGTCATGTCATAGGCCGGCACGTTCACTTCCTTGTAGAGAAGGCGGAACGAGGGAATCGCGATCACGACGAGAATCAGGATCGGAGCGATCGTCCAAACGACCTCGATCATGGTGTTGTGCGACGTGCGCGAAGGCGTCGGATTGGCCTTCGAATTGAAGCGGAAGATGCACCACAGCAGCAACGCCAGCACGAAGAGAACGATCACCGTGATGATCGTCAGCGTGAAGCCGTTGAACCAGGTGATGTCACGCATGATCTCGGTGACCGCCGGCTGCAGCGTGATGTGCCAGGGCTCGGGCTGCGCCGCCATCGCGGCGCCCGCGCCACCAAGAAGCGCCGTCGCGGAGACCAATGCCATGTTCGTCAGACGCCTGACCTTCCGCGCCAGTTCGACCATCTGTGTCACGTCCGTGCTCCCTTCCTGACCCAGCCCCGACGGGCATCATGGGTCCTTGTCTCATAAATCCAAGCGTCGCGCGACCGGTCGGGCCGGACCAAGGACCCGCTCTACGGCCCTTCGCCTACCTGCCGGTGCCCCCGGGCCCGGGTCGTCGCTGCGCCAAAAGAGCGCGGTCGGCCTTACGCCGCAAGGCTCTTTTCGGCCACACTCGTGTTGCCAAAGTGTAGCTTAACTCGAGATCGCGGGAAGGAGCGTCAAAACGCCGCAACCGCGCATGATCGAGATCAAAGCGGGGATGAAAAACCACAAGCCGCCCCGTTTCGCAATGCAGTAGTTTCGGAAGTGCCCAAATTCCGGCCAATTCCCGACCTCGCGTATCATGGGCAGCCGCGCGTCGCGGCCCGGCATGACGTTTGGTGGCCACGCAAGAGGACGGCGGAAGTGTTTCGCCTTGAAATCGACCTTTCCAGCGGAGAAAAAGCTCAAGGGTGCTGTTTCCGGCGAATCAAGTCACGGATGAGCGGCCCCGAGACAATCATCCGGTCGGCCGCCGGACCGGAGCCGGCGACTGGTCCCGCGCCGCGAACCAACGGAGTTTCGCCTGTGTCCCTTGCCACAAAGCCCCTGACGCGCCTCCTTGCCGTGGCGGCTCTCGTTCTCGCGCATCTCGGTGCGACCGTGACAACCGCCAGCGCCCAGGGCGCCGTGCGCTCGGTTCACGGCGACTGGCAGATGCGCTGTGACACCCCGGCCGGTGCACAGGAAGAGCAGTGCGCCCTGATCCAGAACGTGACCGCCGACGACCGCGAGAACGTCGGCCTGTCCGTGATCGTCCTGAAGACCGCCGACAAGAACTCCCGCCTGTTGCGGGTGCTTGCCCCGCTCGGTGTCCTGCTTCCCATGGGACTTGGCCTGCGGGTCGACGACGCGGACGTTGGCCGGGCCGGTTTCGTGCGTTGCCTGCCCAACGGCTGCATCGTCGAGGTGGTGATGCAGGACGACCTGATCGAGAAGATGAAGACCGGCAACGCGGCCACCTTCGTGATCTTCCAGACGCCGGAAGAGGGCATCGGCATTCCGATCTCGCTGAACGGCTTCTCCGAAGGCTTCGACGCGCTTCCCTAGGACAAGCCGAGCGTCGCGCGCGAACACGCCCCTTGACCGGGCGCCCGCGTGCGCAATCCTTGTCATCATCGCCGCGACGCCCAAAGGCACCGGCGCGGAAACCCGAGGGTTCCGCGTCACAACACGTCAGGACCCTGCCCGTGACCCTCTCCGTTCCCGATCTGCTCGCCGATACCGGTCTCGACGAGGCCGACGTGCGCCGCGTCGTTGCGGACGCGCTCGCCGGGGCGGATGACGGCGAGCTGTTTCTGGAATACCGGGAAGCCGAGAGCCTCGTCTTCGACAACGGCCGGCTCAAGGGAGCGAATTTCGACACCTCCCAGGGTTTCGGCCTGCGTGCCGTGGCGGGCGAGGCCTCGGGCTATGCCCAGTCCGGCGAGATCTCGATGGCGGCCCTCAAGCGCGCCGCCGGTGCGGCGTCCGCCGTCGCGGCCGGCCATTCGGGCCGGTATGACGATGCGCCGGCGGGCACCAACGAAAGGCTCTACGGCGATCTCAACCCGAGCGCCCGGCCGGATTTTTCCGAAAAGGCCCGGCTTCTCGCCGAGGTCGACGCCTTCGCCCGGGCCCGCGATCCGCGCGTGCGCCAGGTCAGCGTCTCGCTCGCCACGTCCTGGCAGGTGGTCGACATCCTTCGTGCCGATGGCCACCGGGTGCGCGACATCCGCCCCCTGGTGCGCTTCGGCGTTTCCCTCGTCGCGGGGTCCGGCGACCGGCAGGAAAGCGGCTCGCATGGCTTCGGCGGGCGCGAACCGCTCGAGACCTATCTCACCGAGGCAAGCTGGAAGCACGCGGTCGACGAGGCGCTCCGCCAGGCGCTGGTGAACCTGGACGCGGTGCCCGCTCCCGCCGGCAGTTTCGACGTTGTTCTCGGGTCGGGCTGGCCGGGAATCCTGCTGCACGAGGCCGTCGGCCACGGACTCGAGGGCGACTTCAACCGCAAGAAGACTTCGGCCTTCGCCGGTCTCATGGGCCAGCGCGTCGCCTCGAGGGGCGTGACGATCGTGGATGACGGCACCATCGCCGGCCGGCGCGGCTCGCTCACAATCGACGACGAAGGCACGCCGACGGGGCGCACGGTCCTCATCGAGGACGGCATCCTGACCGGCTACATGCAGGACCGGCAGAACGCGAGGCTGATGGGCGTGAAGCCGACGGGGAACGGACGGCGCCAGTCCTTCGCCCATATCCCCATGCCCCGCATGACCAACACCATCATGATGGCGGGAGACAGGGATCCGGCGGAGATCCTGGAGGGCGTGAAGGACGGCATCTATGCCGTTTCCTTCGGCGGCGGACAGGTCGACATCACCAGCGGCAAGTTCGTCTTCTCCTGCACCGAGGCCTACAGGGTCGAAAATGGCAAGGTCGGCGCTCCGATCAAGGGCGCGATGCTGATCGGAAACGGCCCCGACGCGCTCACGCGTGTCAGTGCCATCGGCAACGACATGGCGCTCGATCCGGGCATCGGCACCTGCGGAAAGCAGGGTCAGGGCGTTCCGGTGGGCGTGGGGCAGCCGACCCTGCGCATCGATGGCATGACCATCGGCGGCACCGCTCTTTAGGGTGTGGCCCCATCGCGGCTCCCTGCCCTCCAGCAGATTTCAGCAGACGCCCTCGCACAGGAACGAGAGCAACACGCGCAGCGTCTCGGCCGGATTTTCCTCGACCATGAAATGCCCCGCATCGACGGGCGCGCCACTCACGTCGTCGCCCCAGGTCGACCAGGTGTCGAGCGGTGTTGCCGTCTTGCCGGCAAGACCGGCCGCGCCGTAGATCACCAGAAGCGGACAGGCGATGCGACGCCCGGCCTCTCGGTCGCGGGTGTCCAGGTCCATGTCGATGGTCGCCCCCGCGCGGTAGTCCTCGCAGGCGGCGTGCTGGCGGGCTTCCTGCCGGAAGGAGGCCCGATACTCGGCGAGCGCATCCGGATCGAAAGCCGAGAGATCCTTCGTCGCCGTCCAACTCGCCAGCGTGTAGTCGAGATAGAAGTCCGGCGCACCGGCGATCAGGCGTTCGGGCAGGGGCTTCGGCTGGGCCAGGAAGAGCCAGTGGTAGATCGCCATGGCATAGCGCCAGTCCATGTTCTGCCAGTAGTCGTAGGTCGGCAGGATATCCAGGACCGCGAGGCGGGTAACGCTGTCGGGATGGTCGAACGCCATCCGGTAGGCCACACGGCCTCCCCTGTCATGCCCGGCAACCGCGAAACGCTCATGACCGAGCGCGCGCATCACCACGATCATGTCGCGCGCCATCTGCCGCTTTGAGTAAAGCATGTGGTCCGCGTCCCCTTCCGGGGCACCGGAACGGCCGTAGCCGCGAAGGTCGGCGATGACGACCGTGAAACAACGGGCGAGATCGCCGGCGACCGGATGCCACATGGCATGTGTTTGCGGGTAACCGTGCAGCAGCAGAAGCGGTGGACCGCTGCCCCCGATACGGCAATGGATCTCCACCCCGTCCCCGGCCAGGGTCCGTTCCTCGAACCCCGGAAACAAGTCCCGCTCTGTATTCAGCATCCCACGCTTCCCCCCGCGCGCCTCCCCGTGCGCCTCCCCGTGCCGCGGAATCGCGCGCTTTTGCATCGCCGGGGGGAGCAACACGCCGCGAAGAATGCTGGATTATGCGTTGTTTCTCAAGGTGACAATAGCCACAAGGGCAGGCACCGCTGGCCCCGCCCTGGCCTGTCGGGAAACGTTGCGAAACACACGGCGGGATCAGCGTTTCAGGGCACGCCAGCCGATATCGGTCCGGCAAAACCCTTCCGGCCAGTCGATGCGGCCAACCGCCGCATAAGCGCGGGCCTGTGCCTCCGCGACGCTGCTTCCGAGAGCTGTGACATTGAGGACGCGGCCGCCGTTCGCAAGGATCCTGTCTTCCTGCGAGCGGGTGCCCGCGTGAAACACCTTGAGAAGCGGATCGTCCTCGAGGTCCGCGAGCCCCCGGATCTCGGTGCCCTTCTCATAGGTTCCCGGATAGCCCCTTGCGGCGAGAACGACCGTCAGGGCCACCTCGTCACGCCAGACCGCCTTCGCCTCGTCGAGATGCCCGTCGCAGGCGGCCTCCAGAAGATCCACGAGATCGCTCTCCAGCCGCATCATCAGAACCTGGCACTCGGGGTCGCCGAAGCGGACATTGTACTCGATGAGCTCGGGCCCCTTGTCGGTGATCATGAGCCCGGCATAAAGCACCCCGACGAAAGGCGTGCCGTCGGCGGCCAGCGTGTCGATGGTGGGACGGATGATCTCGTCCATGGCCTGCCGGGTCAGTTCGTCCGTCATGACGGGTGCTGGAGAATAGGCCCCCATGCCGCCTGTGTTGGGACCGGTGTCGCCATCGCCGACCCGCTTGTGGTCCTGGGCCGTGGCAAGCGCGAGACCGGTCCTGCCGTCGCAGATCACGAAGAGGCTCGCCTCCTCGCCCTGAAGGAAGGCTTCCACGACCACTTCGGCACCGGCGGCACCGAACTCGCCCTCGAAGCACGCATCGATGGCCTCGAAAGCCTCGTCCCGGGTCATCGCGACGACGACGCCCTTGCCGGCGGCAAGGCCGTCCGCCTTCACGACGATGGGCGCGCCATTGGCCTCCACATGCGCCCGCGCGCTGGCGGCATCGGCAAAGCGCCCGTAGGCGGCCGTGGGAATTCCTGCGCGCGCGCAAAGATCCTTGGTGAAGCCCTTGGAGCCTTCCAGCCGGGCGGCGGCGGCGCTCGGGCCGAACACCTTGATGCCCGCCGTTTTCAGGCTGTCGGCGAGGCCATCCACCAGCGGGGCCTCGGGACCGACGACAACCAGTTCAATGTCATGATCGCGACAGAAGGTAATGACCGCCGAATGATCGGACACATCGAGCGCGATGCAGGTCGCCTCGGCGGCGATGCCGGCATTGCCGGGCGCGACATACAGGGTTTCCGTACGCGGCGAGCGCGCCAGGGCCCAGGCAAGGGCATGTTCGCGTCCGCCGGAACCGATCAGGAGAATGTTCATGGCCTTCGCGCGCCCCGTGCTCGTGTGCGGCGGGCCGAAAAGGCGCGCCCGTTGCTCATCCGCGGCCAGCCCGCGACCCAGCGCGGACGACCGTCGCGCGGGTCGTACAGCGCAAGGGAGCGGGAGACAAGCCCCGCCCTTGCCTTGCGCCCACCCTTTCATCGGGCGTGCAAAGCCGCTATCACGTTCACATGCTTCAAACCGGCTTGGAACAGTGATGAACGACGGCACGATCAGGGGACAGGTCGCGGACGCGGTGCGCGGCCATTGGGTCGACAATCATGCTCCCGAATGGCTGAGGCCCTATGCCAGGCTCGCGCGTTGGGAACGGCCAATCGGCTGGCAGCTTCTGCTGTGGCCCTGCTGGTGGTCGGCGGCAATCGCGGCAATCGCCGGCGGCCACGCGGTGCCGAACATCTGGCATCTCGTCTTGTTCATGATCGGCGCGATCGCCATGCGCGGCGCGGGTTGCACCTACAACGACCTCGTCGACCAGGATATCGACGACAAGGTGGCCCGTACCCGCTCGCGCCCACTGCCGTCCGGCCAGGTGACACCCTTCCAGGCCAAGCTCTTCCTGGTCGCGCAGGCGCTCGTCGGTCTTGTCGTGTTGCTCCAGTTCAACCGCTTCACGGTGCTGCTCGGCATTGCCTCGCTTGCGGTGGTCGCGATCTATCCGTTCATGAAGCGGGTGACCAACTGGCCGCAGCTCTTCCTGGGGCTGGCCTTCTCGTGGGGAGCCCTGATGGGCTGGGCGGCAGCCTTCGGAAGCCTTTCCTGGCCTGCCTTCGCTTTCTACGCCGGCGGCATCCTGTGGACGATCGGGTATGACACGATCTATGCTCACCAGGACAAGGAGGACGACGCCATCGTCGGCGTCCATTCCACTGCCCGCCTGTTCGGAAGCCACACGAAACCGGCGCTCACCCTGCTCTATGGCGGGGCGACGGTGCTCTTCGGAGCGGCACTGTTCGGAGTGGATGCGGGTCCGGCCGCCTTCGTCGGCCTGGCCCTTGGCTTCGGTCATCTCGCACGCCAGATCGTCGTGCTCGACATCGACGACAACGACCAGTGCCTGAAGCTCTTCCGCTCGAATGCGGGCTTCGGATGGATCCTGTTCGCCGGCCTCGTCGCCGACGCGCTCATCCAGGCCCTGCTCTGACGCAGGAGTGCGGGCGCAGGAGTGCGGGCCGCGGCCCGGCACATCCGCGTTTCAGTGCCGGGCGATGATCTCGCGTTCGCCGCCGTGGACGGTGGCCGTCCCGGAGGCGCGCCCCGCCTTGCGGCGGTTGAGGAAGCGGGGACGGCGCGCGGTCAGCGCCGCAACCCGGCGGCGGGTCGTCACGCCGGTCGGACGCGTCGTCATGCGCTTGCGCGGCATCGTCGAGGGACCGTCGAGACGGGTCACGTGACCGTCTGCTTCCAGAAGCAGCAGCGGCAGTTCCAGGGCATCCGCCCAGGCCCGCCAGTCGGCGGCCAGGGTTTCCAGTGCATCACCCCGTGCCAGTTCGATGGACTGGTCGCGGTCGCGGTGAAGCAGGCCTATGCGGGCGGCGAAAGTGCCCGGTTCGACACCGGGAGACACCTCGGCGAAGACGCCGAGATAGGCGCTGACGGGTTGGGCCATGGTCAGGGGAAGCCCGCCGAGGCGGCGTTTCACGATGACCTGGACCCGGTCGATGTAGACGTCGAGGGATGCGGCCTCCCCCGCCTCCCCGAGGCCAGGGCCCCGGGCGGCGAAGCGATGCGGCATCTCGGCCGGATCGAGCCGCGTGGCGCGGCCCGATCCGTGTGCGACGGCATCCTGATAGGCTGTTTGACGCTTCAATTCGCTCTCCATCGGGCCTGTTTGTTGTCGGCCTCTGATGGTTTCGAGACTAGCAGCCAGGCGTCCCGATCCGCTTAACGAACGCGGTTAAGTTTTGGTGTCTGCAACCAGGGTTAGTGATTGGTCACCGGACAGGGCAAACAAATGGTGACCGGCCACGAACGCCTTCCTTGCCGGGGGCGTCGGCTGCGACTAGTTTCAGCGCACATTCCCCCAACCCGGATCTCCCGCCAGATGACCTTGCCGATCGATCAGTCCCGTCTTGCCGAAAACGCGGCCCGCCTCGTTGATCTTGCCCGGCGCGCCGGTGCGTCCGAGGCCGAGGTCGTCGCAGCGACCGGCCTGTCGCTGGGTGTCGACGTGCGCGACGGCGCGGTGGAAGAGACCGACCGCTCGGAAGGAGACGACGTCACCTTGCGTGTCTTCGTCGGCAAGCGCGTTGCCTCGGTGTCCGCCAATGCCTTCGGCGATGGGGAACGCCTCGCCGAGCGCGCGGTCGCCATGGCAAGGGCCGCACCGGAGGATCCCTACGCGGGGCTCGCGCCGGAGGAAGACCTTCTCAAGGATGCATTTCCCGACCTGGAGCTGCTCGACACGACCTCCGTGGCGGCCGAGGCGCTTGTGGAGCGGGCACGGGCGGCGGAAGCGGCGGCCCTTGGCGTTTCCGGCGTCAGCAAGTCCGGCGGCGCGCATGCGTCCTGGAGCATCAGCGGACTGGTCCTCGTGACCAGCAACGGCTTTTCCGGTGGCTATCTTGCCTCCCGCCACGGTGTCTCGGCCACGGCGATCGCCGGCGAGGGCACCGCGATGGAACGCGACTACGATCATGACGGGCGGGCGTTCCTGGAGGATCTCGAGGCGGCGGACGCCATCGGCAGGCGCGCCGGAGAACGGGCCGCGGCGCGCGTCAACCCGCGCAAGCTCTCCAGCCAGCGGGCGCACGTCATCTACGAACCGCGCACCGCGCGCACATTGCTTGGACATTTCGCCGGGGCGATCAACGGTGCGGGCATCACGCGCGGCACCAGCTTCCTGAAGGACCGGCTCGGGGAAGCGGTCTTTTCCCCCACGATCACCATCGACGACGACCCGACCATCCGGCGCGGCCCCGCGAGCCGGCCCTTCGATGGCGAGGGCCGTGCGGCCTGGCCGCTGCGGCTCGTGGAGGAAGGGCGTTTGACGCAGTGGCTTCTCGATGGCGCCTGCGCGCGCGAGCTGGGCCTGACCTCCAACGGCCGCGCGGCGCGCAGCGGGGCGGGCACCAGCCCCTCGCCCACCAATCTCACCCTGCGCCCGGGCACGCGCTCGCGCGAGGAGATGCTGGCGGAGATCGGGACCGGCCTGCTCGTCACCGACCTGATCGGCCACGGCGTCAACGGCGTGACCGGCGACTATTCGCGTGGCGCCTCAGGGTTCTGGATCGAGGACGGCGCAATCGCCTATCCGGTGAGCGAGATCACGCTGGCCGGCAATCTGGTCGACATGTTCGCCTCGCTGGAGCCGGCGAACGATCTCGACACGCGTTCCGCGCTCCGCGTGCCGAGCGTTCTGGTGAAGGACATGGCCATTGCCGGTTCGTGACGCACAGACCGACCGGGACGATACCGATCTTCTGACCGAAGCCGCGCGGGCCGCGGGCGAAATCGCCCTGACCTTCTTCCGCAAGGATCCGCGTCGCTGGACCAAGGAGAACGACTCTCCCGTCTCGGAAGCCGACATTGCCGTGGACCGGCATCTTGAAGAGCTGCTGCGGGCCGCGCGCCCCGGCTATGGCTGGCTGTCGGAGGAAACCGCCGACGATCGCATCCGGCTGGAAAAGAGGCGCAGCTTCGTGGTCGATCCGATCGACGGCACGCGCGGCTTTCTCGCCGGCTCCGACGAATGGACGGTCGCGCTCGCGGTGGTGGAGGATGGCAGGCCGGTTTCGGCGGTCGTCTACCGTCCCGTCAACGGCGACCTCTACCGCGCGACGCTTGGTTCGGGCACGACCCTTAACGGCCAATCCGCCGCCATCTCGCGGCGTACGGCGCTTCAGGGCTCCAGTCTGGCCGGTCCGCGAACCCTGAGCGACGGGACGAAGCTTGAGGGCCACGGACTGGCGCGTATCGGATATGTGCCCTCCCTGGCGCTGAGGCTGGCCATGGTCGCGGCAGGCCGCGTGGATGTCGCCGTCGCCCGCGAGAATGCGTGCGACTGGGATCTTGCGGCGGCCGATCTTTTGGTGCAGGAAGCGGGCGGACGGCTGGAGGACATGAGCGGCACGCCGCTCGCCTACAACCGGCCAAGCGTCCGCCATCCGGCCCTTCTCGCCGGACCGCCCGCGCTGGTCGATCCGTTGCGCGTTCTTCTGGCCGATCCCGGCTGAAGCCGCCGGACGATCCCTCGCTCGGGTCTGCGGCTACAGGCAAGAGAATGCGCCGACCACTGGCCGGCCCGGTACAAGCGACGTGCGCGCAGGCACACCCGGAGACAGACCATGACCGATGCAGCACCCGGCAAGCAGTTGCTCCACCTCGTGTTCGGCGGTGAACTCGAGAAGATCGACGGCAATACGTTTGCCGATCTCGACGCCCTCGACATCGTCGGCATCTACCCGAACTACGCCAGCGCCTACAAGGTGTGGAAGCAGAAGGCGCAGCAGTCGGTCGACAACGCCCGGATGCGCTACTTCATCGTCCACATGCACCGGCTCCTGGACCCGGAGAGCGACGATAACTGACCCGTCTGATTTCCGGGCTCCGCGGCTCGCCGCGCCCCCGCGCCGGGGCCGGCCATGCTGAAGCGCGCCGGACGCAGCCCTATCGTCCAGAAGCTGATCGGGAACGGACTCGCCGCGTATCTGAAGACGGTTCGCGCAACGAGCACGCTCGTTCTCGATCCGCCCGACTTCGGTGAGCGGGTTCTCCCCGACCTGCCGGCCATCGTGACCATGTGGCACGGGCAGCATTTTCTCGTGCCTTTCGCACGGCCCGAGACCCATGATGTCCGGGTGATGATCTCCAAATCCGCGGACGGCGAAATCAACGCCATTGCGGCCCGCAAGCTGGGCATGGGCATCGTCCGCGCCTCCGGCGCCCACCGCGCACACCAGATCGCCAAGCGCGGCGGGGCACGCGGCTTCATCGAACTGCTGCGTGTCCTGAAGCAAGGCGCGAGCGCCTCCATGACCGCCGACGTTCCCAAGGTCGGACGTGTCGTCGGATCGGGTATCATCCAGCTCGCGCGCTATTCCGGTCGCCCGATCATGCCTCTCGCCATGACCACGAGCCGGCGTATCGACCTTTCCACCTGGGACAGGGCGACGATCAACCTGCCGTTCAGCCGCATGGCGCTGTCGCTCGGCGAACTCGTCTACGTACCGCGCGATGCCGACGAGGCGGCAATGGAAGAGGCCCGGCAGGCCCTGCAGCGCAGCCTCGACCGGGCAACGGAACGCGCCCGTGCCCTCGCGGACGGCGAGCCGCTTCCCGGAGCGCTCGAAACGGCTCCCTCATGAGCGGTGCCCGTCCCACGAGCGAGCGCATTTTCTCGCGGATCGCCGGCGAGACGCTTCTTGCCGGATACCGTCTTTTCGGGCGCCTCGTGACGCCGCTGCTTCCCCTGCTGCACGCGCGGCGGATGCGACGCGGCAAGGAGGACCCGGCACGCCGCGGCGAACGGTTCGGCCGCGCCTCCCTGGCGCGTCCGGACGGACCGCTTGTCTGGCTGCATGCGGCGAGTGTCGGTGAGATGAACGCCGCGCAGGCGCTCATAGCCTCTCTGGCGGAAACCGGTGTCACCGTGCTTCTCACGACCGGAACGGTGACGTCGGCCCGCATCGCCGCCAGCCAGCGGCGGCCCGGCGTTCTGCACCAGTTCGTGCCCTACGACACGCCGGGAAACATCTCCCGTTTCCTCGACCACTGGCGCCCCGACCTGGCGATCACGCTGGAATCGGAAATCTGGCCGACAACGATCCACCTGCTTCATGCGCGCGGCATTCCGCTTGTCATCGCCAGCGCGACCATGTCGGAACGCACGCGCGCGGGCTGGAACAAGGTGCCCTTCGTGGCACGCCGGATCTTTTCACGCCTCACGCTTTGCCTTGCCCAGACGCAGGCCGACGCGGAGCGCCTTGCCGGCTTCGGCGTGCCACGCGTCGAGGTCAGCGGAAACCTCAAGTACGACAGCCAGAAGCTTGCCGCCGATCCGCACGCCCTCGAGGGGCTGCGGTCCGCTCTCGGCTCACGTCCGCGCTGGCTTGCCGCCAGCACGCACGAGGGCGAGGAGACGATTGCCGCCAGCGTGCACGAGACCCTTGAGGCAAGGGGCCTCGCGGACCTTCTGACCATTGTCGTTCCGCGCCATCCCGAGCGCGGCGAGATCATCGCGAACGACCTTTCCGCGCGCGGCCTTCGCGTCGCGCGCCGCAGCGCGGGCGAGATCCCGGACGCGGGCACCCAGATCTATCTGGCCGATACGATCGGTGAACTCGGACTGTTCTACAGGCTCGCTCCCGTCGCCTTCATCGGCAAGTCACTGGTGCCTGAAGGCGGCCAGAACCCTCTCGAGGCGGCCAGACTGTCCACCGCGATCCTGACGGGGCCGCATGTGTTCAATCTCCAGGACATCTACACGCCGCTGATCGACGCGGGCGGCGCACTGGTCGTGGAGGATGAGGCCGGGCTCACCGACCAGGTAGAAAGGCTGCTTCGCGACCCCGATGCCGCACGGCATGTCGCGGTCCTTGCAGGGGACGTCACGGACGCCGGAAGCGGCGCCCTTGCGGCAACGCTGGACGCGCTTTCCTCCTGGCTCCCGATCCCTGCACGACAGGACGGCACGTGATGGTCGGGTTTGGCGCTCCCGGTTTCTGGTGGCGACCGCGCATCACGCTCGCCGCCCATCTGCTTCTGCCGTTCTCGCTTGTCTACGGCTTCCTCTCGTCGAGACGCATGGAGCGCGCACCCGCCTTCACATCCCCACTGCCCGTCATCTGTGTCGGCAACTTCGTCGCCGGAGGCACGGGGAAAACCCCCATGGCGCTCCTGCTGGCCTCGATGCTTCGGGAGACTGGAGAGGCGCCCGTGTTTCTGACGCGGGGGTATGGCGGCACGCTCGGGCGCGACGAACCGGTCATCGTGGAGGTGCCCCTGCACGGAGCGCACGAGGTCGGAGACGAGGCGCTGCTGCTGGCTGCCGAAGCACCGACCATCGTCAGCGCCGACCGGGCGGCAGGCGCCCGGCTGGCCGGGACGCTGGGATCGGTGATCGTCATGGACGACGGCTTTCAGAACCCGACACTTGCCAAAAGCCTGTCGCTGGTTCTCGCGGATACCGCCACCGGCGTCGGCAACGGGTGCGTCATTCCCGCCGGCCCCTTGCGCGCACCGCTCGAGGTCCAGCTTCCACGTGCCGATGCCGTGGTGCTCGTGGGGCGCGAGGCCGCCGCCGGAGACGCGTTGCGCGCCCGCGCCCGGGTCTCGCACCGGCAGGTTCTCTCGGCCCGGCTCGCGCCTGTTCCCGGTCACGGGCTTTCGGGTCGCCGCGTTCTCGCCTTCGCCGGCATCGGGCGGCCGGAGAAATTCTTCGAAACACTGGAGCGGGAAGGTGCCCGGATCGTCGAGCGACACGTTTTCGGCGACCACCGGGCCTATTCGGTCGCGGATGCGGCCCGCCTGATGGCGCGGGCGGAGGCGCGGGATCTCGTTCCGGTCACGACGGAGAAGGATTTCGTGCGCATGGCGCATGGCGCAACGCGCGAGGACCCGGCGGTTGCCGGACTGCTCGCGCGCTGTCAGGTGCTGAAGGTGCGCATGGTGGCCGACGACGCGCCCGCGCTCGCCGCGTTGCTTGACGCGCGGCTCGGCCGCGTGCGCGGTCAGGCCTGATTGCCACTCTCGCGGTAGCGGGCGAGCGCCGCATGGGCGTCGACGTAGGCCTCCTGGCGCGAGACGCTCCAGTACTTCAACTCATCGAGCGGAATCTGCTGCCCGGTGACCGCGCACAGCACGAATGTGCCGGGCGACAGGAGCTGATAGTCGGCGTCGAGATAGCGGATACGGGCCTCGCCCTCCGCGCGCGGGATGTCCAGTCTGTTCATGCCGTTCCTGCCTCCGGCAGCGCGAGGACCTCGCCCCTGCGGCGCATATCGCCCGCCCCTGCCGTTTCGTCTCATGGTCTCACGCCCTACATAGCGGCCCAGTCACGCGTTGACCACCGCCGATCGCCTGCCGCTCACGGCCCTGTCGCGTCATCCCCGGTGCCGTCCGCATCCTTCGGCGTGGCGGAAGCCCGGCGCGGCGTCATGCGGTTGATGCGGTCCGCTCCGGCGCTCGGCCCGTCGCGAAGCTGAAGCTCGAGACGTTCCAGGTCCCGGCGACGCACATCCTCCTCGATCTCCTCGATGCGATCCCCCGTGATGCCCAGCGCCTCGAGAGCCGCGCGCCCGAAGCTGAGGCTCGATTCGAAGGTCTCGCGAATGTGGTAGTCCACTCCCCGGCGGGCGAGTTCCAGTGCGTGCAACCGGTCGGTCGCCCTGCAGTAGATCTTGGCGTGCGGGAACTCCTCCCGGATCAGGTCGACCGCCTGCCCCATGACCTTGTCGTTCTCGATGCACAACGCGATCAGAACGGCGTCGTCGCCGCCGGCCGCCTTGAGCACGTCGGCGCGGGTCGCATCACCGACATAGACCTTGTAGCCGAGCTTGCGTGCATAGGTGACACGGTCGGGCCGGTTGTCGAGCGCGATGATGCGAACGCCCTCAGCGGTCAGCATCTCCGACACCATCATGCCGAACCGGCCGAACCCGATGACCATCACCGCCGGACGGGTCTCGGCGAAGACCTCGATCGCATCGGACACGTAACCGCGCTTTTGCAGGCGCCTGGCGATGATGTCATGGATCGCGCAGCCGACCGGCGTCAGCAGCATGGTCACGACGACGATCGCGAGAAGCAGCGTCATCTGGCCCGGCGCCAGGATCTGCGCGGCGCTGGCGGCGGTAAAGAGCACGAAGGCGAATTCGCCGCCCTGGGGAAGCGTGACGGCAATCTTGAGCGCATCGGAATTCGACGACCCGAAGAGGCGCGCCAGCCCCCAGATCAGGGCTCCCTTCACCCCCATCACCGCCGCGACGCCAATGGCGACCCGATGCCAGCTCGACAGGACCAGGCCAAGATCGAGCGACATGCCGACGGAGATGAAGAACAGCCCCATGAGCAACGCGCGAAACGGCTCGATGTCCGCCTGGAGCGTGTGCCGGAAGCTCGATTCCGCCAGCATCACACCCGCAAGGAAGGCACCAAGCGCCATGGACAGCCCGGCGGCATGCATGATGCCTCCGCTGCCCAGCGCGACGAGCAGGGCCGCCGCCAGCATGACCTCGCGCGCGCGCACCGCCGAAAGAAGCGTGAAGAGCGGAGAAAGCAGATAGCGCCCGGCCGCGATGACGCCACCCACGGCGGTAATGGTAATGCCCAGTTCGACCAGGACCCCGCGTCCCGCATCGGCATCGGATTGCGGTGCCAGGATCGGGATCAGGGCCAGAAGCGGCACGATAGCCATGTCCTGTAGAAGCAGGATGCCGAAGGCCCGCTGGCCATAGGCGGTCGTGAGCTGGCCGCGTTCCTGCAGGATCTGCAGCGCAAAGGCCGTGGAGGAGAGCGCCAGGCCCATGCCCGCGATGACGGCGACTTCAGGACTCGTGCCCACCAGCAGGAGCAGCCCGGCAAGAGCCGCCCCGCAGGCAAGCACCTGGGATGTTCCCAGGCCGAAGATATCCCCCTTCATCTGCCACAATCGCGCCGGTTCGAGTTCCAGTCCGATCACGAAAAGCAGCAGCACCACGCCAAGTTCCGCTACGCCCCTCACATCTCCCGCACCCGCGATGAGGTCCAGGCCGTAGGGCCCGAGCGCGATACCGGCCGCCAGAAATCCGACGACGGATCCAAGCCCGATGCGCTTGGCAAGCGGAACCGCCACCACGGTCGCGGTGAGAAAGAGCATGGACTCGACAAAGAACGGCGGGGCTGCTTCGCTGGCCATGGGCCTCCCTCGGGTGTGCGGAACAAGGCATCCTTCACCGGCACCCGGTGCGAAGAGCACGGGGCCCGGGCGAAAAACGCCAAGAGGAACGGCAGACGTTTCGCGAATCTCGCAGGCGTCGGTTCCCCTGTCCACTATACCGGGCGGAGCGGGCGGGCGACATCCGCGCCACACCAGACCGCCTTTCACATCGGGAGGCAGCTTCCGTATCCTGTCTTGATCTTACCGCTTTTCGCGGCGACACCATGGACGTTGCAGGCAAGGTTCCGACGCAGGAGGCATTTCGAATGAGCGGACCGCGGATCGGCGTCGCGCTGGGGGGCGGAGGTGCGCGCGGATTGGCGCATGTTCCGGTTCTTGAGGCGATCGACGACCTCGGCATCAAGCCGGTCGCCATGGCGGGCACGTCGATCGGAGCGATCCTGGCGGCCGGCTACGCCGGAGGGCTTCCCGGTGAAGAGCTCAGAGCCGTGGCCACGGAGATCTTCCGCGACCGAAACGCCGTCGCCGCACGGCTTTGGAAGCTGCGCCCGCGCCGTTTCGGCGAGCTCTTCTCGTCGCCGGGCATCATGCAGTTCGATGCGCCGCGGGTGCTCGAGACCTTCATCGGCAACCATATCCCGCCCGCGTTCGACGATCTGGGCATTCCACTGACGGTGATCGCGACGGACTTTTTCGCCTGCCGCGAGATCCGCCTGCGTGAGGGCGATCTGCACCGGTCGGTCGCCGCCTCCATGGCTATCCCGGCCATATTCAGGCCGGTGGTCGTGGACGGCTGCGTCATGGTCGACGGCGGCATCGTCAATCCCCTGCCCTTCGACGCCCTGCCCGACGACATCGACATCGTCGTGGGAAGCGATGTGGTCGGATCCCCGATACCGCGCAAGGGCAAGACGGTTCCCGGCACGGGCGACGCCCTGTTCGGCTCGATCCAGATCCTCATGCAGTCGATCACCCTGGAGAAGCTCAAGAGCCGCCAGCCCAACGTGCTGGTGAAGCCGGATCTTCCCGGCTACCGGGTTCTGGACTTCCTCAAGACCGAGGAGATCCTGGCTGGCGCGGAGCCCTTGCGCGAGACCGTGAAACGCCAGCTCGGCGAGGTCATCGAGGCCCACCTCAAATCTGCTGCCGCCGGCTGACGGGCAGTCCGGCCCTTGATGAGCGGCGCCTCGGCGCTACCCTTGTTTCACAAGGACAGGTTTCCGCCGGCGCCTTCCCCCCTCTCCCGTGGTTCCGGCACAGCCGGAGCGCGCGCCCATGCCGTTTGCCCTTCACCTCGTCTGCCCGCGCCTTCGCGCGCGTCCCCTGCCGATCCTCTCCCCGCTCGTTCACGGACTGCTGCTGCTTGCCCTGGCGCTGCTGCTCGCGCCGCTTCCGGCACGCGCCACCTGCCAGATGCTGGCCGGCACGGACCCGTTGCAGAGGCGACTTCCGGTGGTCATGGCGGCGCTCGCGCCCGACCAGGTCGCGATCACCTATGTCGGTCATGCCACCTTCGAGATCGAGACGCCGGACGGGCTTCGCATCGCGACCGACTACAACGCGGTGCATCGCCCCGAGCGCCTTCCCCATGTGGTGACCATGAACGGGGCCCATGGCACCCACTTCACGCTCAACCCGGATCCCGGCATCGAGCACGTGCTTCTGGGCTGGAATCCGCAAGGCGGCGAGATGACCCACGATCTTTCGATCCGTGACGCGCGCATCCGCAACCTGCAGACCAACACGCGCGGATGGGACGGGACAACCCGGCTGCTGGGTAACTCCATCTTCGTCTTCGAGGTGGCGGATCTCTGCATCGCCCACCTGGGTCACCTGCATCACCGCCTGACGGAAGAAGACCTTGCCGTGCTCGGCACCATCGACATCGTCATGGCGCCGGTGGACAACGCCTCGACGCTGAAGCTCGACACGCTCGTCGACGTGCTTGCCGCGCTCAGCCCCCGCATCGTCATTCCCATGCACGCCTATACCTACGGCTCGCGCGAGAGCTTCGTGGCACGCATGAGCGGCGAAGGCTATGCGGTCGAGACCTCCGACAGCCCCCGCTTCGTCGCGCGTCGCACCGGCCTGCCTGTCACGCCAACCGTCCTCGTGCTGCCGGAACGATAGTCTCCTACCCCTTGTGAGCGTCGAGACTGTCGGCCGGCACCTGCGCCCGTTCGTCCATGCCATAGTCACGCAGAACGCCCGCGACCCTGAGCCGGTAGTTGGCGAAATGCGCGTTTCTTCCCGCCGCCTGGGCGAGGCGGTGTTCCGACGTCCTGCGCCATGCGGCCACCGCCTCCTCGTCGCGCCAGAAGGAGAGCGACAGGAGCTTGCCGGGCTCCATCAGGCTCTCGAAGCGTTCGACGGAGATGAAGCCGTCCGCCTCGGCAAGCAGCGGCTTGAGTTCGCCGGCAATGTCCAGATAGGCCCCCTTGTGGCCCTCTTTCGGCCAGACCTCGAAGATCACCGCAATCATTTCGTCCCCTCCTCCCGCTTCTGACGGAAAAACCCTTTGAGCAGGTCCGCCGCGTCGACTTCCGCGAGACCGGAATAGACCTCCGGCGCATGATGACAGGTCGGCTGCGCGTAGAACCGAACGCCGTGCTCCACCGCGCCCCCCTTTTCGTCGCCCGCGCCGAAGTAGAGCCTGCGGATCCGCGCGAAGGAAATCGCCGCCGCGCACATGGGACAGGGCTCAAGCGTTACATAGAGGTCGCAATCCGGAAGCCGCTGGCTTGCAAGCGTCCGGCAGGCAGCGCGCAGCACGAGCATCTCGGCATGGGCCGTCGGATCCGCGAGTTCCAGGGTACGGTTGCCATCGGCGGCCAGCACTTTTCCCTCCCGCACAAGAACGGCGCCGACGGGAACCTCGCCGCGTTCAGCGGCCTTTCGCGCCTCGGCCAGGGCAAGATCCATGAAGCCGCCCTGGCGCTGCGTCGGAGACGGTGGCGGGGGGCCTTCGGGGGGCGGTGGATCGGGGCGTGTTCGGTCGGTCATCGGGCGGATCATCGGGTGCGGGCGCGCCTTGTCAATCCCCGCCCCGTCACCCATCATGCCGGCAAGCGCTGAGCCCTGCGAAAAGCGCGCTTCCCCGCCCCCCGCTGCTCTGGTATGACGCGCGCCATGACCAAGGATACCCGCCCCCGAAAACCCTCCGGACGCCCCGCCGGGCGCTCCGGCAAGCCCTCAGGCCGTCCGGCGCGTCCGGCCGCCCCGGGCCGTACCGGCGACAAGCCCGCCTTCTCCAAGAGCGAGGGCGGCCGCCAGAAGTTCGCCGGCCCGTCGAAGGGCGGCAAGCCGCCGCGCGCGGGCAAGCCCGTGCGTGCGCCGAAGGTCGCGGCAAGGGAACCCGCGGGGGGAGAGGCGCCCGAGGCGGAGCGCGTCGCCAAGGTGATCGCGCGCGCCGGCCTGTGCTCGCGCCGCCAGGCCGAGAGCTGGGTGGTGGACGGCCGCGTCGCCGTCAACGGTACCGTCCTGAAGACCCCGGCGACCATCGTGCGCCCGTCCGACACGATCACGGTCGATGGCGAGCCGCTGCCCGAGCGCGAGCGCACCCGCCTTTGGCTCTACCACAAGCCGCGCGGGCTGGTGACGACGAACAGCGATCCGGAAGGCCGGCCGACGGTCTTCGACCGCCTGCCGAAGGACCTGCCGCGCGTGCTCAGCGTCGGCCGTCTCGACATCAACACCGAGGGCCTGCTGCTGCTCACCAACGACGGCGGGCTGTCGCGCGTCCTGGAGCTTCCGGCGACGGGCTGGCTGCGCCGCTACCGCGTGCGCGCCTATGGCCGCATCACCCAGGCCGATCTCGACAAGCTGGCCGACGGCGTTTCGGTCGACGGCGTGCTCTATGGCGCCATCGAGGCCAGCCTCGACAAGGAGCAGGGCGACAACGTCTGGCTCACGATCGCTCTGCGCGAGGGCAAGAACCGCGAGATCAAGCGCGTGCTCGAGCACCTCGGCCTGTCGGTCAACCGGCTGATCCGCGTTTCCTTCGGCCCCTTCCAGCTCGCGGAGCTCGGCGAGGGCGAGGTGCGCGAGATCCGTGGCCGCGTGCTGCGCGAACAGCTTGGCGAGCGCCTCGCCACCGAGGCCAACGCCGACTTCGAGGCACCTCTGCTCGCCCAGACCGGCGAGAATGCCCCGGCCAAGGCGAAACCGGCCGAAAAGCCGCAGCGCGGCCGGCAGACGCAAGGCGAGGGACGCTACCTTTCCAAACGCGAGGGCGAGGCGGCGGCCGACGGACGCGCGGCACGCAAGTCGCGCGGCGAGCGCGGTGCGGGCCGCAAGGGCGACGATCGCGGCGCGGGTCGCAAGGAGCCGGAGACCAGGAGCACCTATGTCTCGCCGCGCTCGCGCTTCCGCTTCACGCCGGACCTGATGCCGAAGGAACGCCAGGCGGCCCAGGACGAGACCCGGCGGCGACGGGTCTGGGACGAAGACGGCAAGCTGATCGAGGAAACCGCTCCGGCGCAGGAGCGCGGCGCACGCCGACGCGACCGCGACGACCAGCCTATCCGCTCCTATGGCCTTGGCGCCCCCAAGCGCCAGCGCGACGATGTGGGCGACGACCGCCCCAGGCGCGGCGGTCCCGACCGTGGTGCCGGAAAGGGCTTCGGCAAGGGCCCCGGCAAACCTGGCGGCAAGCCTTTCGCGAAGGGTGACGGCAAGCGCGGCGGGCCTGACCGCGGCGGCTCCGGCCGAGGCGGTCCGGGACGTGGCGGTCCGTCGCGCGGTGGTCCGGGGCGTGGTGGCCCGGGCAAGGGAGGCAAGCGTTGAGGATCGTTGCCGGGCGCTATCGCGGCACGGCCATCGAGGCTCCGCGCGGAGACGGCACCCGTCCGACCAGCGACCGGCTGCGGGAGACCGTGTTCAACGTTCTCGCCCATGCGCATGCCGACAAGCTCGACGGGACCCGCGTGCTTGACCTGTTCGCGGGAACCGGTGCGCTCGGACTGGAGGCCATGAGCCGTGGCGCGCGCCATTGTCTCTTCATCGAGGAGGCCGCCGGCGCACGCGCGGCAATCCGCTCCAATGTGGAAGCCCTTGGCCTGAACGGCGCGACCAAGCTCTTTCGCCGCGATGCAACGCAACTCGGCCCCGTGGGAACCATCGAACCCTTCGACCTCGTCTTCGCCGACCCTCCCTACCGCAAGGGGCTTGGCGAAAAGGCGCTGTCCTCCGCACTCGCGGGCGGCTGGCTGAAGGCCGGCGCGCTGGTCCTTCTGGAAGAGGATGCGAAAACGGAGGTCGAGGTCCCGGACGGCTACGAGGAACTCGACCGGCGCATTGTCGGCGACAGCCAGGTGCTGTTTCTCGGGCTCGCGGCGCGCGACTGACGCGAGGCTTGCTTCACGCTCCAGGGTGCGGATCCCGCCTCCGGGCGGAGGGCAGCACGGAAAGCGGGGGCACCTTGCGTCGCGGACGGCTGCGGCGCAGCACCGAGGCGAGCGTGCGCGGCGCCCTGTCCTCGACCCAGGTCATGGCGGCATCGAGCGGATGCCAGGAACGCCGGTGTCCGCGCAACCAGCGCGCCGCCTGACGGCTTGAGCCAAGAATGAGAACGGCGCCTGCCGCAAGCAGCGGAACCCCGGTGGGAATGGGCATCCACACGGTCAGAAGGCCGAGCAGGATCAGCACTCCCGCAGCCGACCAGACAATCACCTTCATCGACGCCAGTTTCCTTGAAGCCCGTCGCGTTCAAGGAGCCATTACACCACGATACCGGCGACAGATCGGTGACACCCCTGGCGTATATTTCCGACCATTGCCGCGCGACGTCTCACTTGCGCCCGAACAGCCGTTCGATGTCGGAGAGCTTGAGCTCGATCCACGTCGGGCGGCCGTGATTGCACTGGCCCGAGTTCGGTGTGTCCTCCATCTCGCGCAGCAATGCGTCCATCTCCTGGGGCCTCAGCCTGCGTCCAGCGCGCACCGAACCGTGGCACGCCATGGTCGCCGCCACATGATCGAGCCGTTCGCGCACACGTGTCGCCGTGTCCCATTCGGCGAGATCATCGGCAAGATCGCGCACCAGTCCGCGAATATCGATCTGGCCGAGCATGGCCGGCGTCTCACGCACGGCGATCGCGCCCGGCCCGAAGGGCTCGAGCACCAGCCCGACCGTGGCAAGTTCCTCCGCCCGCTCGGCCAGACGGGCAACGTCCTCTTCCGGCAGTTCGACGACCTCCGGGATCAGGAGCCCCTGTGTCGCGACGCCCCTTGTGGCGAGCGCCGTCTTGAGCCGCTCGTAGACGAGGCGTTCGTGTGCGGCGTGCTGGTCGACGATGACGAGGCCCGTCTCCGTCTGGGCGATCACATAGGTCTCGTGGATCTGGGCACGCGCCGCACCAAGCGGCCGGGCCATCCGTTCCTCGCTCGCCTCCTCCTGATGCGCGCGCGCATCCGCCGAGGGCATCTGGAACCCGGCCAGGCCGGTCTCCTCGCCGCCCTCCCGCAGCGCACCGAACGCGGCTCCGGCATCCCCTTGCGGTGTGCCGAGCGGACGCTGGGGCGAGGCTTGCCAGTCGGACCAGGACGGTGTTGCCGGTCGACCCGGATAGGCTGAAGGGCCGCGGGCTTCGACCCCGCTGCCCGCAAAGGCGGCAAGAGCGGCCGTCGCGTTGTGGGACGACGACATGTGCCCCGAGGCGGCGAACGCCTGCTTCAGGGCACCGACCACGAGGCCGCGCACGAGCTGGGCATCGCGGAAGCGCACGTCGGCCTTTGCCGGATGCACGTTGACGTCCACCTGACGCGGATCGAGCTCGATGAACAGTGCCACGACCGCGTGCCGGTCGCGGGCGAGCACATCCGCATAGGCGCCGCGCAACGCCGACATCAGCAGCTTGTCGCGCACCGGCCTGCCGTTGACGAAGAAGAACTGGGAGAGGGAGTTCGCCCGGTGATAGGTGGGCAGGCCCGCCAGCCCGAACAGCCGGACGCCCTCGCGCATCGCATCGATCTCGCAGGCGTTCTCGACGAATTCCTCGCCGAGAACCTGGGCGATGCGTGCGGACAGGGCACGCTCCCCGGTCGCGGAGGCGAACGTCAGCGTCTGCCGGTCGGTTCCCGACAGTTCGAACCGCACGTGCGGATGCGCCAGGGCAAGACGTCTCACCACATCGGTGATAGCACCCGCCTCGGCGCGGTCGGATTTCAGGAACTTGAGCCGGGCCGGCGTCGCGAAGAAGAGGTCGCGAACCTCCACACGGGTGCCCTTCGGCCGGCTCGCCGGGCGCGGTTCCCCCTTTGCGCCGCCTTCCACGTCCAGCGCCCAGGCGTGGGGCTCCGCGCCGTGGCGCGAGGTGATGGACAGACGCGACACGGCGCCGATGGAGGGCAGCGCCTCGCCCCGGAACCCGAGGCTGCGAATGTCGAAAAGATCTTCCTCGGAAAGCTTCGAGGTGCAATGGCGCTCGACCGCAAGCGCCAGGTCGGCGGCGCTCATCCCGCCGCCGTCGTCCTCCACCCGCATCAATGTCTTGCCACCGGCGGCCGTCACGACCGAGATCCGGCCGGCTCCGGCGTCAACGGCATTCTCCACCAGCTCCTTGATGACACTGGCGGGCCGCTCGATCACCTCTCCGGCCGCGATCTGATTGATCGCGTGGTCGCTCAACTGCCGGATCGCCATGGGGGCCGCCACTCCGAATCGTCGTCATCCGCTGCACCAGCATCCGCGCTTTGAAAGCACGATGCCACTCCCGCCGGACTGCACCGCATGGCGCGCGCCGTCAAGCACGGCACGCGCACCGCCGCACGGATCTGTTGACGACCGCGGCGACCGGCCCCCAACCGGAAACGTCTGCCCCATTTCCCGGTGCCGGGCGATCGGGTATCGTCGCGCCGCGTCACGCACCTCCGGGCCGCGCGCCCCGCCCTTCGCCCCCTTCCATCCGCACGAGGCATTCCATGACCGCGACCACGCCGCTCCTGATCCCGGGCCTTTCGGTCCTCGCCCCCTCCTACCGCGCGATCCTGTGCGATGTTTGGGGCGTGCTGCACAACGGCGTCGCCGCCTTCGCTCCGGCCTGCGAGGCGCTTGCCGCGTTTCGCCGCGAAACCGGTGCTCCGGTCGTTCTCATCACCAACGCGCCGCGCCCCAACCCGCCGGTGAAGGCGCAGCTCGCAAGCCTTGGAGTGCCGCGCGACGCCTTCGACGAGGTGGTCACCTCCGGCGACGTGACACGCGACGCGATCACCGCGCTCGACGGCGCGCCGATCCAGCACATCGGGCCGGAGCGCGACCTGACGCTGTTCGAGGGCTTCGCCAACCCGCTCGTGGGCGAGGAGGACGCACAAGCGGTCGTGTGCACCGGCCTCGTGGACGACGAGAACGAGACGCCGGAAAGCTATCGCCCGGCCTTCGAGCGGATGATCGCGCGCGGCCTGACCTTCATCTGCGCCAACCCGGACATCGTCGTGGAACGCGGCGACAAGCTGGTGTGGTGCGCCGGGGCACTGGCACGGCTTTACGAGGACATGGGCGGCAAGGTGACCATCGTCGGCAAGCCGCACACGCCGATCTACAACCTTGCCATTGCCCGGGCCGAGGCCGCCGCCGGCGCGCCCCTGGAGCGATCGTCCATCCTCGCCATCGGCGACGGCCTGCCGACCGACATTCGCGGCGCCTATGCCAACAGCCTCGACGTGCTGTTCATCACCGGAGGCATTCACGGCGCGGATTTCGGTCCCGCCGGAGCGCCGGAGGAGGATCTGGTGCGCAAGCGGCTGGCGGAGGAAGGGCTTCGCGCCCGCGCCGCCATCCCCGAGCTTCGCTGGTAAGGGCACGGCGAGGGAGAGAAACGAAAAAGGCCGGGCCCGTGACGACGGGTCCGGCCTTCTTCGGTTTTTCCGGCCACTCGCGGGGGCTGGCCCGGAACCGTCGGGCGACCGCAAGGGCAGACGCCGATCTCGTGACCCTGGAACGCTTGCCGGCAATCCCGGCCGCAGCGACCGGGCCCGGTGCGTTCAGTCGAAGAGCTTGTCGATGTCGGCCTGGCTCTCGCCGGCCATCATGCTGTCGATGTCGGCCTGGGAGACGCCCTCGCCCTCGTGCTGGGGGCCGTGCAGAATCAGCTCGCGCTTGCGGCGCTCCTCCTCCGTCTCCTCCTCGGGAGACTCATCGGTCTCGGCGATGCGCAGGCGCTCGACGAAGCCCGACACGCGCCGGTCGATCGCATTCAGCGTGCCGACGACCTTGGAAATGCGCTGGCCCGTGATGTCCTGGAAGGAGCAGGCCTCGAAGACCTCGATCATCTTGTCGTTGACCAGGGCGCGATAGTCGGACTCGCTCATGTCGTCCGCGCCCATGATCGTCTCGGCCGCCTCCATGATGGTGACGGTCGCGGATTCGGTCGCCTCGACGATGGCGTCGAGCTCGCGTCCGGCCTCCGGAATCTGGTTCGCCTTCATGTCGTGCGGGCGAAGCTGCTGGATCTCGACCTTGAGGCGGCCGATCTCGTCGGCAATGGCCATGAGCTCGGACGTGATGGTGGGCTGGATCGCGGAGAGAAACTCGCGCATGGAACCGGTCATCATCTCGGCGAGATGAATCACGTCGTTCAGCGTCACGTCCTTCTCGCGGTTCTGCTCCAGGAAGGAGATCAGCCCCGCCACGTCGTCTTTCGTAAGTGCACCCATGACTGCCCCTTGGCTGCCCCCTCGACCGTTGGCCGGTCTCCTTGTCCGTCGCGACACACGTCACCCGCACGGGCAGGCGCTCGTCGCCTGACCGACACGTGGCGCCGGGCGCCTGCGTCGACTGTCCGGGGTACCGCTTGCGCGGATTACTCCGAGAACACCGCCTCGATCTTGCCCTTCAGCGTCTGCGCGTTGAACGGCTTCACGATGTAGTTGTTGACACCTGCCTTCTTGGCGGCAATCACGTTCTCGGTCTTGGATTCCGCCGTCACCATGATGAACGGCGTCTTGCAGAGGCCGGCATCGGCCCGCACCTGCTTGAGCAGTTCGTAGCCGGTCATCGGCTCCATGTTCCAGTCGGAAATCACCAGGCCGTAGCGGCGCTGCTTCATCTTCTCCAGCGCCTCGGTGCCGTCGGCGGCATCGTCGATATCCTCGAACCCGAGCTGCTTGAGCAGGTTCCGAATGATGCGGATCATCGTCTTGTAATCGTCCACCACGAGGACCGGCATCTGAACATCGAGGGCCATTGTCTACTCCATACTGTCAATCTGCCCGACCCGTTGTGAACGGGCGCTTGATGCTTCCTGTCACTTCGGAGGGATGGCGCTTGCGCGCTCCTGCCTCCCATGTAGCCTCACTTTACGAACCGCCCCTGAAAACTCCGTTAATGCCCGCGACTTCTTCTTCCAAAGGCGTGTTGCGCCCCGTTCTCCCGCCCAATAGGCTCATCGGAATGCGGCAGACGACGGGGTGAAAAAGTCATCGTGCTTTCCTTACAGACACTGTTCTACGAAGATCTCTCGCTCGGACAGACCGAGAGCCTGACCAAGATCGTGAGCGCCTCCGATGTTGTCGGTTTTGCTGAGGTTTCGGGGGACCGCAATCCGATCCACCTCTCAGAGCACTTCGCCGCGAGAACGCCGTTCCGCACCCGCATCGCGCACGGCCTTTACACCGCCAGCCTCATCTCCGCGCTGCTGGGAACCCGCCTGCCGGGGCCCGGTGCGATTTATCTTTCCCAGACGCTGAAATTCCGCGCTCCCGTGCGAATCGGCGACGAAGTCGTCGTTTCGGTGACCATCGCGGAGCTGATCGAGCGCGGTCATCGCGCCCGTCTCGACTGCCTGTGCAAGGTCGGCGACACGGTGGTTCTGGAAGGCGAGGCCACGGTCAAGGTTCCCAGCCGCTCCGAAATGGCCGAGACGGCGGGACGCGAGCCGGAAGACGGTTAGACCGAGGCCCCTTAAACGGGACGGGGCCGGCGGGCCGCGTGCTTGACCTTTTCAGGGCGAATGGGCAGGGTCCGCTGGCACACAGGCATCGGCACACTTCGGCACCGGCTCGACCGGTCTCCGGCTCCAGGTGCCGGCGCTCCGGTTCACGCTTCATCCGGTCCGTCCACGTCCATGACCCACCTGCCCGCCCTCCGCTTCACGTCCGTCACCGATCTTGCGGAGTTTCCCGACCACCTGCGCGGCGCCGTGGTGGCAATCGGCAATTTCGACGGCGTGCACCGGGGTCACCGGGCGGTTCTCGACGCGGCGCTGGCCGTAGCGCACGGGCGTGAGGTTCCGGCCTTCGTGCTGCCCTTCGAGCCGCATCCGCGCACGGTATTCGCACCCGACAAGCCCGTGTTCCGGCTGACACCGGCCGAGGAACGGGCAAAAATCGTGGCCGCCTACGGCTTCGACGGCATCGTCACCGCCCCCTTCACCCGCGCCTTCGCGTCCATCGAGGCGGAAGCCTTCGTGGAGGACATCCTGCGCCAGCGCATGGGCATCGTTCACGCCGTCACCGGCTACGACTTCCACTTCGGACGCGCGCGGCGCGGCACGCCGGAATTCCTCGTCGAGGCGGGTGCCGCCGACGGCTTCGGGGTCACCATCGTTACGGCGGAGACGGACGAGTCCGGCGAGGCCGTGTCCTCCAGCCGGATCCGCGCGGCACTGGCCGAAGGCGATGTCACGCTCGCCAACGCGCTGCTGGGCTACCGCTGGTTCTTCTCCGCCGAGGTCGCCCATGGCGACAAGCGCGGACGTGAACTGGGCTACCCCACCGCCAACCTCGCGCTGGCGGAGGAAACCGCCCTCGCCCACGGCATCTATGCGGTGCGGGTGCGGGTCGACGGGCGGGTGCACGACGGGGTCGCGAGCTTCGGCCGGCGTCCGACCTTCGACAACGGCGCCCCCCTCTTCGAAGTCCATCTGTTCGATTTCACCGGCGACCTCTACGGCCGGAAGATGGAGGTCATGCTCGCGGGTCATCTGCGTCCGGAGGAGCGTTTCGACAGCGCGGAGGCCCTTGTCGACCAGATGAACCGCGACTCCGCCGAGGCGCGCGCGCTGCTCGCCTCCCTCACGCCACTCGGCGATCTCGACCTCGCCCTCAACGCCTGGCCGGACCAATGAGCTCATCCAAGGACTCCGGCGTCGCACCCGGCGACGTCATGCGCGGCATCATCCTGATGACGGTCGCGATGCTGATCATCCCGATCATGGACGTGACGGCGAAATATCTCTCCGCCTTCATGTCCTCGCTTCAGGTCACGCTCGGCCGGTTCGCGTTCCAGATGATCTTCGCGCTGGCCGTTGCGGCGATCGGCCCGGGACTTGCCGTGCTGCGCGCGCCCAACATCTGGCCGCACCTGTTGCGTGGCGTCTTCCTTTCAAGCGCCTCCCTCTGCTTCTTCACGGCCATCGCGACGATGCCGGTCGCCGATGCGATCGCCATCTTCTTCATCGAGCCGATGATCCTCACCGCGCTGTCGGCGCTGGTGCTGCGCGAGCGTGTCGGCCCGCGCCGCTGGGCGGCCGTGGCGGTCGGGCTCGTCGGCGCGATCATCATCATCCGGCCCGGCTTCGCCAATTTCGGCGCAACGGCACTTCTGCCGCTGGCTACCGCCTTTCTCTTCGCCCTCTACCTCATGATCACCCGACAGCTTTCGGGCTCGGGCGGAATGCTGTGCGTGCAGTTCACGGCGGGCCTGGCTGGCACGGCCCTGCTCGGCAGTGCCTTCATCGCCGCCAACATCGTCGGCTACGAGCCGGCCGAGGCCGTCATGCCGGACCTGCCCGGCTGGGCGCTCCTGGCGGTGGTGGGCGGCATGTCGTTCTTCGCGCACGGGCTCATCGTGAAGGCCTTCGCCAATGCGCCGGCATCCGTGCTGGCCCCGTTCAACTACCTGGAAATCGTCAGCGCCACGCTGTTCGGCTTTCTCGTCTTCGGCGACTTCCCCGACGGCCCGACGTGGTTCGGCATCTCGCTCATCGTCTGCAGCGGCATCTACATCGCCAACCGCGAGAACCGGCGCCGGCAGACCGAACTGGCCGCACGCATCGCCCCGACGGGCCCGCCGGACTGAAGCGCTCGCCCCTCATCTCGCGCACGCCCTTGCCGCCCGGCCCTCGGCGCGCATTGCGATTGACGGAAAGGGGCCGGCTTCCCATGTTGCGCGGGATATCCGCTGCCGGCGCCGGGCGCCATCCGAAGGAGAGCCTTCATCCATGACCTCGCCGTCCTCCCGGGGCCGATCCTCGTTCCGCGTCTGGGGGCCCTACAGCTTCCTGATCCTGGTGGTCGCGGGCCTCGGCCTCATCGCCGACCAGGGCTTCAAGCTCTGGATGCTGGAGGGTTTCGATATCGCCTCTCGCGGCCGGGTCGCCGTCACGCCGTTCCTGGATCTGGTGATGGTGTGGAACTACGGCATCTCATACGGCCTCTTCCAGCAGGAGGCGGACACGGGGCGGTGGCTGCTCGTGGCGGTAACGCTCGTCGTCACCGTGCTGTTCTGGCTGTGGGGAGCGCGCGCGGACCGGCGGCTGGCCGCATGGGGCTTCGCCCTGGTGATCTCGGGCGCCATCGGCAACGGCATCGACCGGGTCGTGTGGGGCGCGGTCGCGGACTTCTTCCACTTCCACGTCGGCGACTTCTCCTGGTACGTCTTCAATCTTGCCGACGTGTGGATCGTTGCCGGTGTGGCGGCTCTCATGTATGACAGTTTCCGTGGCAGCCCTAATGATGCCGCAAAAGGACGGTCTGAGTAGACTGGCTGCGGGTGTGGGTGAAAAGCGCATTCCCGCAAGACGGTCAACTCGACCCGAACGACACCGGATCGATCACCGGACAAGGATTTCTGCTGTGCCGCGTCGCCTATCCTTCCTGACCCGCTCCTCCCGCCCGGGAACCCGGCGCGGCCTGCTTGCCGCCGCCGCCGTCGGCGCGCTGGCGCTCGGCGGCTGCCAGTCCGGGTCCGACGGGTTCAGTGACGGCTCCACCAACGACGAAGCCCCGGACGTGGCGATGGTTCGCTCGCTGATGGAAGGGCTTGGCGCGGTCGACGCGAAAACCGACAAGAAGATCGAATACACCCCGCGTGCGCCGCTGGCGATGCCGAGCAAGGTCGACACCCTGCCGCCGCCGGAAGAGCGCGAGGTCGTCGCCAACTGGCCCGAGGCCAATGACGGGGACCTGAAGAAGATCCAGGACATCTATCGCAACAAGAACCCGGATCAGCTCGAGGATGCCGGACCGAGCAGCCCGCTGCAGTCGCGTGGCATCAAGCAGCTCGCTTCCGGTGGCGCAAACCGCAATATCTCCGAGGAGATCCGCAAGGAAAACCGTCTCGAGGACGCGCGCCTGAAGCCGAACGAACTCGGCCAGCGCGTCGGTGTCGCCAAGGCCGACACGCGCGTTGTGGACGAGAACGGCAATCCGGTCCGCCGTTACCTGATCGAGCCGCCAACGGCCTATTCCAAGCCGTCGCCCGACGCCCCCATGCGCGCGCCGGAAAAGGTGGAGCAGGATCAGCCCCGCATCAGCACGACCGAGCAGCTCATGGACGGCAAGTCCGCGCGCACGCTGCGCTGACGGACCACGTCCGGGCCTTTTCGGCACCGCTGCCCTTGCGACATCGCAACGCCGCGCCACCTTGGCGCGGCGCATTTGCATGAGCCCCGCCGGGCCGTGCCGGAGCGCCCCGCGAACCTTACGAAAAGTTCACGGGCTTTCGCCGCCCCACCGCCTATATCTGGTCTCAAGGTGATGCGTCGCATGCGCGCCGCGCGCGAACGCGCGTCACCTGCCCGGCGGGCCGCGCGCCCGTGTCCGACTTTCGCCCGGAGCCAGCTTCCGCCAGCCCGAAGGGCACCGCCAAACGGAGAGTATTCTTGCCCCGACCGACCCTTCCCGCCCATGCCATGCGCCGCTCCCGGCCCGGCATTCGCGCAACGATCCTTGCGGCGCTGCCCCTGGCCGCGGCGCTCGTTCTCGCACCGCCGGCGATTGCCGAGACCGCATCCGCAAGCGATGCCGCCGCCTTTTCCGACATCCGCATCGGCGGAGAAGTGAGCCGCTTCACCCTCGACAACGGGCTCCAGGTTCTGGTGATCGAGGACCATCGCGCGCCGGTCGTGACGCACATGATCTGGTACAGGGTCGGCGCCGCCGACGAGGAAGCGGGCACCTCCGGCATCGCCCATTTCCTCGAGCACCTGATGTTCAAGGGCACGAAGAAGCACCCCGACGGCGCCTTTTCCGCCCGCGTCGCGGAAATCGGCGGCCAGGAGAACGCCTTCACCTCCAGCGACTACACGGCGTATTTCCAGCGCGTCGCGCGCGAACACCTCGCCGAGATGATGGAGTTCGAGGCCGACCGGATGGAGAACCTCGTGCTGACGGACGAGGTCGTCCTTCCCGAGCGTGACGTGATCCTCGAGGAGCGCCGTATGCGGATCGACGGCGATCCCTCCTCGCAGCTTGGCGAAACGCTGTCGGCCATGCTCTTCGTCAACCATCCCTACGCAACGCCGGTGATCGGCTGGCGGGACGAGATGGAGAAGCTCGACCGCGAGGACGCCATCGCCTTCTACGACCGCTACTACACGCCCAACAACGCAATCCTGGTCGTTGCCGGTGACGTGACGCCGGACGAGGTGCGCAAGCTCGCCGAAGAGACCTATGGCAAGGTCGCCCGCCGGGCCGAGCCGGGGCCGCGCGTGCGCCCCGAAGCCCAGCACCTTCGCGGCGCGCTCGAGGTGAGCCTGTCCGACGAACGGGTCAAGCAGCCGAGCCTGCGCCAGGCCTGGGTCGTGCCGAGCTACACCTCCGCCGCACGGGAGGATGCGGAAAAGGGCCCGCGCGTCGCCGCATCGCTCGACGTCCTGTCGGAGATCCTGGGTGGCGGCAGCACCAGCCGGCTCTATCGTGAGCTGGTGATCGACAGACAGGTCGCGACCTCCGCCGGCGGCTGGTACCAGGGCAACGCGCTCGATCCCTCCCAGTTCATGCTCTACGCGGTTCCCGCCGATGGCGTCGCAATGGAGGACGTCGGCAAGGCGACCCTCGAGGTCGTGGCGGACATCGCCCGCGACGGTGTCAGCGACGAGGAACTGGAGCGTGCCCGCCGCTCCCTTCTGGCCGGGGCCCTCTACGCCCAGGACAACCAGGCGAGCCTCGCGCGCATCTTCGGCGTCGCGCTCACGACCGGTGCCACGGTGGAATCCGTGCAGGCGTGGCCGGCGCTGGTCGCCTCCATCACCGCCGACGACGTGCGCGAAGCGGCGGCAAGCTATCTCGCGGATGCTCCCGTCACCGCCTATCTGCGCCCGCAGGAAGGCACGAGCGACGATCCGGCCGATGCGGCTGGTGCTCCCGCCGTTCAGCCGATGTCCGATACGGTGACCCGGTGACCGTCCCGGCTCCCTTTCCGGCCGCTCGGCAGGCCCTTTCGATGATCCATAATCCGGAGACCCTGTTCATGGGACCCACCGACGCCCCCGCCCGCGCCGCCAACCGCACCGCGGGCCGTTTCCGGCGCGCCTTCGCCGCCGCGCTCACCCTGTCGCTGATGCTTCTCGTTGTCGCCGCGCCGCGCCCGGCCGAGGCCATGGAGATCCAGACCGTCACCACGCCCGGCGGCCTCACCGCCTGGCTTGTCGAGGACGACTCCGTGCCGATCGTGGCCGTGAACTTTGCCTTCGAGGGTGGTGACAGCCAGAACCCGGACGGCAAGGAGGGGCTTGCAAACCTTCTGTCCGCGACCCTCGACGAAGGCGCCGGCAACCTCGATTCCCAGGCCTTCCAGGCCCGGCTTCAGGACCTGTCGGTGCGCCTGAGCTTCAACTCGGGCCGCGACAATTTCTACGGTTCGCTGCGCACCCTGTCTCCGACCACGGACGAGGCCTTCGAGATGCTGCGGCTGGCGATCAACGAGCCGCGTTTCGACGCCGAGGCGGTGGAGCGCATGAAGCGCCAGATCGTGGCCGGGCTGCGCAACGAGGAGACCGACCCGAACGCCATCGGCGGTCGCCGCTTTGCGGAACTCGCCTTCCCCGATCACCCCTACGGCAAGCCGCGCGACGGCACGATCGAGACGGTGACGGGCCTGACGTCGGAGGATCTCGCGAGCCTGCGCCAGCGCCTCTTTGCACGTGACGGGCTCAAGATCGCCGTCGTCGGCGCGATCGATGCCGACAAGCTGGCAACGGAGCTCGACAAGGTGTTCGCCGGACTGCCGGAGACGGGTGACCTCACCCCGGTCGCCGACATCACCCCGCGGACGGACATCACCGAGACCGTGTCGCTCGACGTGCCCCAGACCTCGATCCGCCTCGGCCTTCCCGGACTGAAGCGCGACGACCCGGACTTCATTCCCGCCTTCGTCATGAACCACATCCTAGGCGGCGGCAGCTTCTCTTCCTGGCTCTACGAGGAAGTGCGCGAAAAGCGCGGGCTCGCCTATTCGGTCGGGTCCTATCTCATCGACTACGCCCATTCGGGAATGCTGGCCGTGGCGACCGCGACCCGCGCCGACCGGGCAGGCGAGACGCTCTCGATCATCGACGAACAGGTGGCCCGCATGGCCAAGGACGGGCCGAGCGCCGAGGAACTGGCCAAGGCCAAGGCCTATCTGACCGGATCCTACGCACTGCGTTTCGACACGTCGGACAAGATCGCCGGCCAACTTCTCGGCCTGCAGGTGCAGGGCATCGGCAAGGAGTACATCGAGGAGCGCAACGACCTGATCGAGGCGGTGACGCTGGAGGACATCGCCCGGGTGCGCAAGCGCCTGCTGGACGGCGCGGCCCCGCTGGTGGTGACGGTCGGCCCGCAGGCACCGGCGGTGGCGCAGTAAGCGGCGACGCAAGCCCCCGCTTCAAACAACACGAAGGGCCGGAAGCGATCCGCTTCCGGCCCTTTTCATTTCGGCTTGCTTTCCCGTTTCGCGTCTTTCGGCTCGCGACGCTACTCGGCGGCGCGGCGCGTCGGCCCCCTTGCAGGGGCGCCCGTGCGTCCGCCTGCCGACTGGAGCACCTCCGGGCGCACCGGGCGCGGGGGAGAGAACAGGTAGCCCTGGGCGATGCGCACGTCGAGGTCGAGAAGTTCCAGCACCTGCGCCTCGGTTTCCACGTGATCGACGATCAGCTCCATGGCGTAGCGGCGCAGAAGGTCGCCCAGGTCGGCGGGGTGGATGTGGCTCGCGTGCATCCGCTCGCTGCCCAGAAGACGCGCGGCGCGCAGCTTGAGGAATCGGAACCCGCGTTCCGACAGGGCCTTGAAGTCCATGCGCAGGTCATCGACCCGGTCGATGGAAAAGCGGTATCCGAGCTCGAACAGGGCGGCCAGGCTCTCGTGCTCCAGCGCGCCCATCTCGGCCACGTCGGCCTGGGAGAACTCGAAGGTCATCATCCCCGAGAACCCCTCGTTGGCCCGCAGGAAATCGAGGAAGCCCGGGAAGAAGCGCTCGTCGGCCAGCGTCTGGACCGACAGGTTCACGAAGAGGCCGGACTTGCGATTGCGGCTCGACAGGCGGCGCAGCACCTGGATCGAGCGCAGAAGCATCAGGTTGTCGATGGCCGGCATCAGATGAGCGCGCGTCGCCTCGTCGATGAAGTCGACCGGCTCGAGGACGCCGTCGTTGCGGTCGCGAATGCGGGTGAGCGCCTCGTATTCGCGCACCTGGCGCTGAGGCAGGGTCACGAGCGGCTGCAGGTAGAGGTCGACACGGCTCGCGTCGAGCGCCTCCTGAATGAGGGCGCGCATCTCCGGGTCGGACGACTGGCTGCGGCTGGCGGCGGCCCGTCCCGGACGCACGGCGGCCTCCTCGTTGCCGGCTCCGCTCCCGCCAAAGGACGTTTCGCCGCCCCGGTGGAAGGCGGCATCCTGCGGCGAGACGGGGCGAACGGTCGGCGCCTCCGGCTCACGGGCCGGGGCATGGTTCACGGGAATGCGGTCCCGCTCGTCGTGAAACCGGTCCCGCTCGTCGTACATTGGGGCGCGCGGTTCGCGGAAACCCGAGGCGGGCGCGGGAGCCGGCTCCGCCGGTGCGCGATGCTGCGGCTGGTGCGAAACGGGCTGACGCGGGGCGGCGGGCTGGGCGTAGCCGAGCGCGCGCGGCGTTTCCTCGTAGCGTGCATAGCGCTCGGGCGGCGGAGGCGGTTCGAGCTGGCGGCTGTCCTGCTCGTCGATGCGCTCTTCCATGCCTGCCATGGCCTCGGCCATCTGCTTGATGAGGCTGCCAAGCACCTCGACCTCGGCAAAGAGCGGATCGATCTCCTCACGGGTGCGGCGGGGCAGGTTGCCCTCCATGCCGGTCAGGCGGCCTTCCAGGTTGCCGATGTCCTCGTCGACCTCGAGCACACGCTCCTCGAGTTCGGCGACCTTGCGGGTCACCTCGGACCGCTCGCGCTGGCGGGTGAAGACGAGATGGGTCACCACCATGGCACACATCAGCGCCAGGCCGAGCGAGATCGCCTCGCCCGGAGGACGGGCGAACTGGAACAGCATGATCGCCGTCACCGAAGCGGCAATCACCCCCATGCAGAGGAAAATGAAGATGCTGGTCGCCCGTGCCATACCCATCCGGCCATACTCAAGGGACTTGCCGAAGCCGAATCCACCCTACCGCGAATAGCCCATGAATAGAACGATTCTCGAGATTCGCCAGCATTCCCGCACTGTCCGCCCATTCCGGCGGCGGCACGATGTCGCGGCAATGGCCATCCTTGGCGCTTGACCTTCCTCTTGCTGGAAGGTGCATGTGGAGAAAGACAGGATGCTGCGGCGTCCCGCCTCCCCAATTCAGGAGATGTTGCCATGGACCAGACCACCACCACGGACGAAGCCGGCAGGATGACCCTCATGATCGAGGGCATGGACTGCCAGGGCTGCGTACGCTCGGTTGAGAACGCGATCCGCAAGCAGGATCCGAAGGCGGAGGTCGCCATCGACCTCGCCACGGGCCGGGCGGACGTCGGAACCACGCTCGCGCGCGACGGGGTCGTCGCCGCCATCGAGGGCGCGGGGTTCGACGTCACCGGGTGACCCTTGCCACCCGCCCCGGTCGTCGCCAGCCCCAGGCGGACGGCCGGGGACCTTTCCTCCAGGGCGTTAACACCTGCCCTTGGGTGAGGTGTGCGCCACCGTCAGCGTCCTCCGATTTTTTCTCCCTCGCCAACGACCGGCACGCGGCCTCCCACGACCGTCACGACCGACAGCCACTTCAAGCAACCATTTGTCTTTGAACGACTTTTCCACCCCTCCGGCGAAACGGACGGCCGATTCCACCTGCCATGTAACGCGTTGATGCGGCGCGAGCGGCAAGGCACCCCGACTTGGCAACACTTTGTTTACCATGTCGGCAGAAGATTCCGGTCGGCAAATCAATCCGATGCCGCCTGATGCGGCACAAGAGCAAGGGGGACGCCACTGCATGGAATCCATGCCTGGCGATCAGGGGCAGATCAGGCTCGCCGTTCTCGACGGCGAGGGTGAAACACGCCGTCTGGCGGGGTCGGTCGCGGACGCGATGGACCATGCCTGCGCGGCACCGCTGACCTATCACAGTTTCGAACCGTTCTATGCCGCCAGCACCCAGGTGCAGCCGGATGTGATGATCGTGGATCTGGAGACGCTCGGCCAGGACGGCTTCCTTTCGCGCCTCGCCGCCGCGCAGCCGCAAGCCATGCTGATGGCGGTGAGCGCGCGGGAATCGCTCACGCGAAGCCTGGCGGCGATGGAAGCCGGCGCCCATGACGTGATCTCCTTCCCCGCCAACCCCAGGGCCGTGGCCGAAAAGATCGACCGCTTCCTGATCCAGAACACGCGCTCCCTGCGCGACACTGCGGCCCCTCGCCACCTGCGAGAGGGACGAGGCCGGCTCCCGACCGGTGAAAGAAACGGGACCGAAAACACCCACGCGCTTCCCGAGGCGACAGCTCCCTTCAGGTTCGAACGCTTCGTCGGCGGCTCCCAGCGGATGCGGGAGGTCTACGACCAGATCCGCCGCATCGCGCCGTCAAACGCGCCCGTCTTCGTCACCGGCGAATCCGGCAGCGGCAAGGACCTTTGCGCCGCCGCCATTCACGCACGATCGCCACGCAAGAATGCTCCCTTCATCGCCATCAACTGCGCCGCGATTCCCGGCGAACTGATGGAGAGCGAGATTTTCGGCCACGTGCGCGGGGCTTTCGCCGGCGCCGCGGACGCGCGCACCGGGGCGGCGGAACTTGCCGACGGGGGCACGCTGTTCCTCGACGAGATCGGCGAGATGGATCTCGCCCTGCAGTCCAAGCTTCTGCGGTTCGTGCAGACCGGCCTTGTGCAGCGCATCGGCGACACCCGCACGCGGTCGGTGGATGTCCGCATCGTCTGCGCGACGAACCGCGATCCCCATGTGGAGATCGCCGGAGGCCGGTTCCGAGAAGATCTCTTCTACCGGCTGCATGTGCTGCCGATCCGGATGCCGGCGCTGCGTGACCGGCGGGAGGACATCCTGCCCCTGGCGACGAGCTTCCTTGCCCGCTTCGCCGAGGAAGAGGGACGCGCCTTCTCCGAGATCGCTCCGTGCGCCGGCGAACGGCTGCTCACCCACGGGTGGCCCGGCAACGTGCGCCAGCTCGAGAACGCCATCCGCCAGGCCGTTGTGATGCACGAGGGCACCCGGCTTCTGGCCGACATGCTGCCCTCCTTCCTGACCGGCCAGGGGCTTTCCACCCGGCTCGAGCCGATACGCGAACGCGGCCCGCGCCGCGCCATCGAGATCGAACCGCTGTGGGCGCAGGAAAAGCGGATCATCGAAAGCGCGCTCGATGCCTTCGACGGCAACATCGCCAAGGCGGCGGCGGCGCTGGAGATCAGCCCGTCCACCATCTACCGCAAACGCCAGTCCTGGAGCGGACGTGGCGAGGGGAGCGCGGACTTTACCGGTTTTGCCGGATAATCTTGTGGCGGTTTCCCGTCGGGGCTATACGGTGCGCTGCGAAATCGCGCGGCCGCGCCCCGGCGCGGTCCGACCATCTGCGGGGGCAGACATGACGAGACCAGCACGCAACACCGGCCTGCGGTTCGCGGGCCGTGCAACCGCCGCCCTGGCGGGCGCGAGCCTTGTGTTCCTGACCGCCCAGACGGCTCTGCGTGCCGAGACGACAACGGCCCTCCCCGCTCCGCTCGCCGATGCCTGGTCGGCGCTCGACACGGCCTGGGATGCCGCCCCGCTCGCCTTCACCACGGCGACATTCGTCAAGGGCAAGGTGGAAGGCTTCGGCCGCTACACGCCCCGCGAGGATGCCCGCTTCGCTCCCGGAGAAACCATGGTGGTCTATGCCGAGCCGGTCGGCTTCGGCTACGACAGGGTCGAGGACGGCTACAAGGTCGACCTCGTGGCCGACTTCGAGATCCTCAACGCCTCCGGGCAGGTTCTCGCCAGCCAGACGGGTTTCGCGGATCTCGGCATGACGGCGCGCAGCCGCGTGCACGAGTTCCACACGACGCTCAGCTTCGCCTTCGAGGGGCTGCGCGCCGGGGAGTATACGCTCGCCGTCGCCCTGCATGACCGGGCCGGCGACAAGAGCGTGACGCTCTCCCTGCCCTTCTCTGTCACGCAACCGACGGCGGACTGACCCGGACGCTCCACAGCGCATTTCGCAAGCCGCATGTCTCGACCGACGCACACGGCTTGCGGGCGAAACGCTTGGACGCTACCATGAACATATCAGGAACATAAATTGCCGTTTCGCGCGACTGCGCGCGCGGCCACGAAAGGACATTGCGTGAGCGAGACCGCCGACACCTCCACCAGCCCGAGCGACGAGACGCTGCCCCGGGGGCTGTTGCGCGGCGAGGACGGGCGGGTCCGCTGCGCCTGGCACGGCAACAGACCGGACTACCTCGCATATCACGATGCCGAGTGGGGCCGCCCGGTGGACAGCGACCGGCGCCTGTTCGAAAAGATCTGCCTGGAAGGCTTCCAGTCGGGCCTTTCGTGGCTGACCATCCTGCGCAAGCGGGAGAACTTCCGTGCCGCCTTCGCGGGATTCGATTTCGATGTGGTCGCCGGCTTCGGCGAGGCCGACGTGGAACGGCTGCTCGCCGACGCGGGCATCGTGCGCCATCGCGGCAAGATCGTCTCGACGATCAACAACGCGAAACGCGCCCGAGAGCTCGTCGCGGAGTTCGGATCGCTCGCGGCCTATTTCTGGTCCTTCGAGCCCGGACCGCAGGAACGGCCCGAACGCTGCGACCATGCAAGCCTCTCCGTGCTTGCCCAGACGCCCGTCTCGAAGATGATTTCCAAGGACCTCAAGCGACGCGGCTGGTCCTTTGTCGGTCCGACCACGGTCTATGCCTTCATGCAGGCCATGGGACTGGTCAACGACCACCTGGAAGGCTGCTGCGTGCGTGAGGAGGTGGACGCCGCGCGCGACGCGTTCAAGCGCCCCGGCCGCGGTGTCTCCCCTGCGTAAAACGCCCGTTGAAAGAGTTGCATAGTCGGCGAGCCTTCGTTTACCGTCGAGGGGTCCGCGTCGCCGGGATCAGGCGTGCGGGTGCGATGCATCGCGACAAAACGCGAGCGTCGCGGAAGGAGGCCGGCCATCCGCAAAGGTGAGCCGGAAGACACGATTGACCGACGGTTGCCCGTGGAGGACGGGCGGGTCCGGTGCCAGCAGCACCGACGCCGGCGGTGGGTCGTGATCGTGGTCCCCGCAATCCGGGGGGCCGCATGATTGCGTCCTTTTGCGTGGGGTCCAAATCCCGCGCGAGGGGCGTGCCAGGGAGGAACAGGAATGAAGCTCTTTCGCCTTGCCGCCGGCGTTGCCGCCGGTCTCGCGCTCACCGTGTCGGCGGCCATGGCCGAGACCACGACGCTGCGCATCACCCTTCAGTTGCCGCTGAAAAGCCATCTCGGCGAGAATCTCTCGGTCTTCAAGTCGAAGGTCGAGGAGATCTCCAAGGGCGACATCGCCGTTGAGATCTACGATTCCGCCCAGCTCTACAAGGACAACGAGGTTCCCGAGGCCGTCGGTTCGGGCTCCATCGAGATGGGCGTCGCCTCGCTGACGCGCTATGTGGGCGACGTTCCGGCGGTGGACCTGTTCTACCTGCCCTTCCTGCTCAACAGCGAGGACCTCGTGCGCAAGGCCGTGGCGCCGGGCAGCCCGGTGCGCGCGCCGCTTGACGAGGCAATCGCGGAGACCGGCGCCAAGGTGCTGTGGTGGCAGGCCTACGGTGGCTCCGTCCTGCTGTCGAACGGCGGACCGATCCGCACGCCCGCCGACCTGGAAGGCAAGAAGGTGCGCGTCTTCGGCAAGACGCTCGGCGAATGGATCAAGGCGGCCGGCGGCGCGCCGACGCTGATCTCCGGCTCCGAACAGTACATCGCCTATCAGCGCGGCACCGTCGACGTGGGCATGACCGGCGTGTCCGGCGTCAAGAGCCGGCGCCTGTGGGAGGTGATGGACACCATCACCGTCACCAACAACGCCGACATCGAGTTCATCGTCGTGGTCAACGAGGACTTCTGGAACGGGCTGCCCGAGCAGCACCGCGACTGGATCACCGAGGCCGCGCTCTTTGCCGAGAAGGACGTGCGCGACCGTATGACGGCCATCGAGACGGAGGCCTATGACGCGGCGCGCTCCAACGGCATGACCGTCTACGAACTCTCCGATGCGGAAGTCGAGGCATGGCTCGCGGCCGCGCAGCCGGTCTACGACCAGTATCTGGCCGATTCCGGCGCGCTCGGCGAGAAGGTGCTTGCCGCCGCCCGCGCGCTCAGGAACTGACGAGTTCACACGAGCCGGGCCGGGTGCCCCTGCATCCGGCCCGGCCGCTTCGCGACGGATCCCGCCATGTTCAACGTCATCGACCGGCTGTCCCGGTACCTGGGGACGCTGGCCGGATGGGCCTATTTCGTGATCGCGCTCATGCTCGGTTACGAGGTGCTCATGCGCTATGCGTTCACCGCTCCGACAATATGGGCGGAAGAGCTGTCCAGGCTCCTGCTCGTCTGGGCGACCTTCGGGGGTGCCGCGATCCTGGTGCATCGCCGTCAGCACATCACCATCACGCTGGTGACCGACATGCTGGGGCCGCGCGCGCGGCGATGGCAGGAGGTCTTCGCGCTGCTGTTCGTCGCGGCCCTTGCCGCCGTGGTGGTGAAGGACGGCAGCGGGATCGCCTATGATTCCTTTTCGCGCGGCCGCACGACCGGCTCCATGCTGGACATGCCGGCGTGGTGGGCCCAGGCATCGCTGCCCGCCTGTTTCCTGCTGCTGTGCCTGCAATCCCTCGTCGAGGCCGCCCGCGTCGCGCTGGCGCCGGCGGGCACCACGCCGCCGCCCTCCCGTCCGGAGCACTGATCCCGCATGGTGACGATCCTCATTCTCGCCGCCCTGTTCGCTCTGCTGCTTTCGGGGATACCGGTTGCCTTCGCGCTCGCCGGGCTCGGCTTCGGTCTGCTTGCGATCGGTGGCTTCTCGCCACTGATGGTGCCGCAGGGCCTGCTTTCGGCCGCCGACAGCTTCGTGCTGATCGCCGTGCCGTTGTTCCTGCTCATGTCGAACGTGCTGCTCAAGGGCGGCGTCGGGCGCGACCTCTTCGCCGCCGTTCAGGCCTGGGTCGGTCACTGGCCCGGCGGCCTCGGCATCGCGACAATCCTCTCCTGCGGCATCTTCGCCGCGATCTCGGGATCCTCGGTCGCGACGGCCGCGACGATCGGAACCGTCGCGATTCCGGAGATGACGAGCCGCGGCTATCCCCGCCGCTTCGTGCTCGGCCTGCTCGCCGCCGGCGGCACGCTCGGCATCCTTATCCCCCCGTCGATCCCGATGATCGTCTATGGCGCGATCACCGAGGAATCGATCATCGCGCTGTTTCTCGCCGGCATCGGGCCGGGCCTGCTGCTGATGGCGCTGTTCATCGGCTGGTCGGTGCTCTACGCGAGCCTTGCCTCGGACTATCAGCCGAGCCCGCGCGCGAGCTGGGCGGAGCGGCGCGCCACTGCGCTGCGTGCCCTGCCGACGATCCTGCTGGCGGGAACCGTCATCGCGGGGATATATGCCGGCGCGGTGACGCCGACGGAGGCCTCCGCCGTGGGCTTTCTCGGCGCCCTCTTCATCGTCACCGTGGTGCTGCGAACCCTGGACTGGCCGAAGTTTCGCGACGCGGTCGTGGAATCCATGACCACGACCGTCGCGATCCTTCTGATCGTGGCCGGCGCCAAGGTGTTCGGCAAGGCGATCACGCTCTACCGCATCCCGCAGGACATCTCCATGTTCCTGTCACAGCATATTGAAACGGCAGGTCTTTTCATTCTCGTTGTCGGGCTGGTCCTGCTGGTCATGGGCCTGTTCCTGGAAGCCCTTTCGATGATGCTCATCATGGTTCCGGTGCTGTCCGGCGCACTGATGGGGCTTGGCATCGACCCGATCTGGTTCGGCGTCTTCTTCGTCATCATGGTGGAATGCGCGCTCATCACGCCGCCGGTGGGGCTCAACCTCTATGTGATACAGGCGGTGGGGAAAGCCTCCATGGGCGAGGTGTCGGCAGGCGTGTGGCCGTTCCTGCTCATCATGCTGCTGTCGGTGCTGCTGATCTTCTTCTGGACCGACCTTGTCCTCTATATCCCCTTCCACCTGTGACGGGCCCCTGCGCCCGCACCGACACCCGAGACGAGAGCGACGATGACCTCACCAGCCGCCCGCCTGCGCGCCCATCTCGAGGCAACGCCCTTCACGCCCATGCCCTGCTGCTTCGACGGCCTGTCGGCCCGCATGATCGGAGAAGCGGGCTTTCCCGTCACCTTCATGTCCGGCTTCGCCGTTTCGGCGACCCGCATCGGCGAGCCGGACACCGGCCTCATCTCCTATGGAGAAATGGTCGACACGGCCCGCAACGTGGCGGCAGCCACCTCCGCGCTGGTCATCGGCGACGGCGACACCGGCTACGGAAACGCGCTCAACGTGAAACGCACGGTGAAGGGATATGCCCGGGCCGGACTTGCCTGCGTGATGATCGAGGACCAGGTGGCGCCCAAGCGCTGCGGCCACACCAAGGGCAAGCTGGTGGTGGACAGGGTGGAGGCCGTCAACCGCATCAAGGCGGCCGTCGACGCGCGCGAGGAAGGCGACGACATTCTCATCCTGGCGCGCACCGACGCCCGCCATGGTCACGGACTGGACGAGGCGCTGGAACGCGCGCGCCTCTTCGCGCAGGCCGGGGCCGACATTCTCTTCGTGGAAGCGCCTCAAAGCATTGAGGAAATGGAGACGATCTGCCGCGAGGTTCCGGGCTGGCACATGGCCAATCTGGTGGAGGGAGGCGCGACGCCGCTGCTGCCTCACGCCGAGCTCGAGCGTATCGGGTTCCGGCTTGGCGCCTACCCGCTGACGCTGCTTTCGGCGATGACCAGGGCCATGCGCGACGCACTGGCCGTGATCCGGGCCGGCCAGCATCCCGACGACCTGCTCCTCGACTTCGCCGAGTTGCGCCGGCACGTCGGCTTCGATGCCTACTACGAAGAGGAATCGCGCTACGCCGACCGGCGCGATTGAGGGTCGAACAGCGCAAGTCGCGGCAATCCGGAAAAGAAAACTTGCAAGAATTGAGTCGAAATTGCGCGAGATTGCCCGTCTCGCGCGGTGGCGACGGTGATCGGCGCTTGCACCGCCTCCGCATGTGATCCACCCGGTTGTCCCCGGCGTAGACGTTTCAGGCGACGCGGTTTGTCAAACCCGGCGCCCCGCCAACGGGGTCCACCCGATCCGGCCCCGCATCGGAGACCGCTTCTTCCCCCGGAAGCGGTCTCCATTTCGTTTTGCCGCCCGTCAGGCCTTGCCGAGATCGGGCATGCGGGAGACCCAGTCGGTCGCCTGCTCGTAGGCGCTTGCGGTGCGCAGGACGCCGAGATCGTCACGCGGACGGCCGATGAGCTGCAGCCCCGTCGGCAGACCTCCCTCGCCGAACCCGGCGGGCACCGAGACCGAGGGCAACCCGAGCAGGCTCGCCGGAACCACGCATTCCATCCAGCGGTGATAAGTGTCCATGGACCGGCCAGCGATCTCCTTCGGCCAATCGAGCGTGACGTAGAAGGGGAAAAGCTGGGCAACGGGCGCGGCCAGAAGGTCGAAGTTCGAGAACAGCCGCTGCGCTGCCCGGTACCAGGCGCTCCGGGTCTGGCTGGCCGCCTCGATCTCGGAAAGCGACAGCGCGCGGCCGCGCTCCACCTCCCACACGGCGGCGGGCTTGAGCGAGTCACGCGTTTCCGGCGCATCGAGAATCGCGCCAAGCTTGGCGGCCATGCGCCAGCTCCGCAGGTCGGTCCAGCTTTTCCAGATGCGCTCCGCATCGAAGCCGAGCGAGGCCACCTCGACCTCGGCCCCGAGATCGGACAGGACGGAGAGCGCCTGCCGGTTCAGGTCGAGAATGCCGTCTTCCATCGCCATATGGCCGCCGAAGTCTCCGAGCCAGCCGATGCGCAGCCCCTTGAGGTCGGCGGGAGGCGGCGCTTCCGCGAGCGCGGCGAACTCCGAGCCGTCACCGGGCAGGGACTGCGGCGCGCGCGGATCGTAGCCCGCCTGAAGCGACAGCAGCAGCGCCATGTCGGCGACCGTGCGCGCCATGGGGCCTTCGGTGGCCATGCTGTCCATGAAGCACTCCGGCCCGGGACCGGAGGGCACCCGACCATAGCTCGGACGAAACCCGTAGACGTTGCAGAAGCCGGCCGGGTTGCGCAGCGAGCCCATCATGTCGGATCCGTCCGCGAGCGGAAGCATTCGCGCGGCCAGGGCAACGGCGGAGCCGCCGCTGGAGCCGCCGGCCGAGCGGGAGCGGTTGTAAGGATTGCGCGTCGCGCCGAAGACCGGGTTGTAGGTATGCGATCCCAGCCCGAACTCCGGCGTGTTGGTCTTGCCGATGAAGATCGCGCCCGCCTTGCGAAGGCGCGCGACGGCGATGCCGTCCTCGGCGGGCACCTGCCTTGCGAAGACCGGCGAGCCCATCGTGGTGGGAATGCCAGCCGTCATCGCCAGATCCTTCACCGCATGCGGAAAGCCATGCAGCACCCCGCGCGAGCGTCCCTTGGCCAGATCGGCGTCGGCGGCCTCCGCCTCGCCGAGCAGCTCCTGCGTGTCGCGCAGCGAGATCACCGCGTTGACCGAAGGATTGACCGCCTCGATGCGGGCCAGCGTGGCCTCCATCAGCTCGCGGGCGGAAATCTCGCGGGCATGGATGGCGTGGGACAGGGCCAGGGCCGACTGTTCGTGCAAGGGGCCCTCAAGCGGGGCGTGGGAAGACCGGGTCATGACACCTACTCGTGCAAGCTGCGGGGCCGGCTCGTGGAACCTGCGGGATGGAACGGGCGCGCGGCGGCGACCGAATAAGGGAAGGATGCCAAGTGTTTCATGCGGTTGGCTGATTGCCAAGAGAAAGCGTCATCTGTGGGAGCCGCCCGTTTCACGCGTCGCGGCATCTGTGCAAGTCCGCTCCCCGCCTGTACGCTCGGCACGAACACGGACCACGATGGAGAAGATCGAGTGAGCGAGCACGTCGACAATGAGACCCCGGAAGGCGAACTGACGCTGCGCACCATGGCCATGCCGGGCGACACGAATGCCTCGGGCGACATCTTCGGCGGCTGGGTTCTTTCCCAGATGGATCTCGCCGGCGGCATCGCCTGCGGAGAACGCTCCGGCGGGCGGGTGGTCACCATCTCGGTCGACCGCATGACCTTCATCCGGCCGGTGCGGGTCGGCGACGTGCTGTGCGTCTACTGCAAGCTGCTCGGGGTCGGTCGCACGTCCATGAAGGTGTGGATCGAGGCCTGGGCCCGTCGCCAGCGGGTCGGCGGCCGGGTCAAGGTGACGGAGGCGACCTTCACCTTCGTGGCCGTCGATGACGAGGGCCGGCCCGTGCCGGTTCCGCCGGAACAGCCCGCGCTGCCCGACTGATCCGGATATCGTCGATAGGCGATTTTTGTAAGGTCCGTCCTGTGGTGACGGTGATGCGGCTCAACCAGCCCGGCTTCGGCGCAGGCGACGTCGCACCCTGCGCGCAAGGTCCGGGTGGCGCGCGGCGATGTCCAGATACAGCGTCTCGTCGACGAGGCGCCGGCACCCGCCCTGCCACAGCAGAACGAGCTGTTCGAGGCGGGTCTGGCGTTCGCTCTCGTCAAGAAGCGTACGTCCGGCCGCCCCGCGCGCCGCGCCCGGCGCGGCAAGACCGGCCCCGGCGGCGAGAACCCTCAGTTCGACCAGCGTGATGCGATGCGTGCGACCGGCCTCCTGCACGGAGGCGGCTTCGGCCGGGCCGCGGCCGGCAACCGGAGCCTCATGCCCGGGGCGGAGGGATTCGACCGGCAGGCGGGCGGTACGGGACGCGTGCGACATTAAAAAATCCTCCATCGGTTTCCCGAGGAGGACTGGCGCAGGTGCGAGATGAAAAATCTTCGACCGCTTGGTTGCCGCTTTCGCGGCCCCATCCCCAAGGTCGGGACCCTACGGGACCCGGATCAGGGAAACCACCTTGCCCGGTCGGGCAGGTTGGCGAGGGCGCCAGCCCTTCTCTTGATGATGGGATCTCTATGCCACGCACCACGACCGGACGCAAGGGGAGCGGTCAGGAAACGCGCTCCGGCCCTCCCTGGTCGCCCTCCCCGCCCGGCAGGTCGTCGGGAGCGGTTTCGGAAGCGGCTTCCGCGTTTTCGTCCGGCGTCTCCGGTTCCTCGCGAACCTCCTCGATCTCCTCCTCCTCGGCGCGCGGATCCATGGTCAGCGTCTCGGGCGTGGAGAAGCGCACACCGGACGACATGGCCACGAAATCCTCCTTGTCGGCGGTCGGCATGGCCTTGCGCCTGGAGATGCGCCACAGGGCAAAACCGATGATGCTGGCGTGGGCCAGCGTCGTCACCTGAAACAGGCCGGCGGGCGTGGTCAGGGTCATCATGCCGGCGGCCAGCAGGGGCCCCACCACGGACCCCACGCCGAACAGCAGAAGCAGGCCGCCGCTCGTCTTGAGGAACTCGCCGGCGGGCGCGTGATCGTTGGCATGGGCAACGATCACCGGATACATGGAATAGATCGTGCCGCCGAAGGCACCGATCAGCGCGATCACCACGAGGGGCGCAAGGCCCGCGCCGAACCCGAGCGCGATGCCGATCGCCGATCCGGCCCCGGCGAGGCCGATCAGCACCACGCGGCGGTCCATGCGGTCTGACAGAAGACCGACCGGAACCTGGATCAGCGATCCGGCGAGAAGCGCCACCGACATCATGGTGGCGATATCGGTGACGCTGAGGCCGATCTTGCGTCCGTAGACCGCCCCGAGCGTGCCGAACGCACTGTTCGAAATGCCGATCAGCATGACGCCGATCACCGCGACCGGCGACTGGCGCCACAGCGCGCGGACATCGAGGCGCACGCGGGCGAGCGGCACGGGCTGGGCGGCGGTCGAAAGGGCCGTGGGCAGCAACGCCAGCGAATAGATGATCGACCCGATGACGAAGAACAGGTAGCCAGCCGGATCCCCCAGGGTCAGAAGCATCTGACCGATGGTCGTCGCACCGAGGTTGATCATCGTGTAGATGCCGAAGATGCGGCCACGGTTTTCCGGCGAGGCACGCTCGCTCAGCCAGCTCTCCACCACCATCGCGCCACCGGCGAAACAGAAGCCCGACAACGCGCGCAAGGGCACCCAGAACGCGGGGTGCATGAGGATCAGGTTGAGCAGCACGACGATGCCCGCGAGCGAACACAGCACGCCGAAGGTGCGGATGTGCCCGACCCGCGACACGATCGGCGGAATCAGCAGGCAGCCGGCGATGTAGCCGATCGCCCAGCCCGTTCCCAGCAGGCCGAGGCTCGCGTCGCTGAACCCCTCGATGGAGCCTCGCAACGGCAGCAAGAGGCCGTGCAGGCCGCCCGCCATGAGGAGCAGCGCCGATCCGGCAAGCAGGGCGGCGATGGGAAGAATATGCGTCATGACGGGAACGGATACTCGCTCGATGACCCAGGGCTGCACCCGGTCCCCTTCCGGGTCCCGGACAAGGACGACGGTCAGCCTATCAGATCAATCCCGTCCGGCCAGTGCCGACATGCGCCGCGCCAGGACGGGGCGCAGGGCTCAATAGTGCGGCGGCCTTGCCACCGGGTGCTGCTCGATGGCCTCGCCCAGGTCCTCGATCTCCCCGGCCAGCGCCTCCATGCGGGAGGTCAGCCGGTCGATCAGCTTCGCCTGGGCCGTGACCACGGCGTTGAGATCCTCCACCACCCGCGCCTGGTGGGCGAGATGGCTTTCCAGGTCGATGACCCTGTCCTCGAGGGTCTTTGGCGTCTCGGGCGATGTCATGTGGAGCGGTCCCGCTGCGTGATTGGCGTGGCATCGCGTGGTGCTACCCCAAACGCAGCGGGTTTTGAACCCGTTCCGCGCACCTATTCGCCGGCCTCCGGCCGGGGCGAGTGGGCGGCGTCGATCTCGCGGGCAAGGCGCGCCTCCTCCTCCGCCTTCGGCTTGATGAAGCGTCCGAGCAGGAGATAGGCGACGGGGGTCAGATACAGGGTCGAGAGCGTGGAGAGGCCGAGGCCGCCGACGATGACCCAGCCGAGCGCGATGCGCGCCTCGGCGCCCGCCCCGCTCGCCAGAATGAGCGGAAGACCACCGACGATGGTGCAGATCATCGTCATCATGACCGGACGCAGGCGGATGTTGGCGGCGTTCTCGGCCGCCTCTCGCACGCTCTCGCCCCGGTCCCGCAACTGGTTGGCGAACTCCACGATCAGGATGCCGTTCTTGGCCATGATGCCCACGAGCATCACGAGCCCGATCTGGCTGTAGACGTTGAGCGTCGTGCCGGTCATCAGCATGGCGAAGATCGCGCAGGCGAGGCCCAGCGGCACCGTCGCCATGATGATGAGCGCGCTGATGAAGCTCTCGAACTGCGCCGCCAGCACCAGAAGGATGATGACGAGGGCAAAGCCGAAGGTCCGCACCATGCCGGACGACTGCTCCCCGAGCGTCGCCGTTTCCGCCAGCGGAATGATCCGCGCGCCCGGCGGCAGCAGGGGCTCGGCCAGTTGCTGCGCCACCTCGTAGGCCTCTCCCAGCGCGAAGTCCGGTGCAAGCGCGGAGGTGATGGCGACCGAGCGCAGCTGCTGCTCGCGGGCAAGCGACGGCGGCACGGCCTTCTCCGTCAGGCTCGCGATGGTCGAGACCGGCACGAAGCGCCCGTCCCCCGTCCTCAGGAAGATGTTTTCCAGATCGGTCGGATCGTTGACCGGGTTGGTCGTGGACACGAACTTCACGTCGAAGGCACGGTCGGCGACGAACACCTGGCCGATCTTGCGGCCGTCGAGCATGGCCTGCATGGCCGCGCCCAGCCCGTTGATGTCGATGCCCAGATCCGAGGCCCGCTCACGGTCGATCGAGATGGAAAGCTGCGGCTGCGTCGCCTCGCTGGACAGGCGCGCCTGCCGGAACCTGGGATCCTGCTGCAGGGCGGCGACGATCCTGTCGGCCGCCTCGCCCAGGACCGCGTAGTCAGCGCTGCCGGCAACGGCGAACTGGAGACCGGACCCGGCGCCGCGAATGCCCAGGCTGTTGGGCTGGAAGGCGAAGGCCCGCACGCCGGGAACCTCGCGCACGACCCGCGAGATGTCGGCCATGATCGCCTGCTGCGGGCGCTCGCGCTCATCCCAGGGGGCAAGCCGCATCACCATGAAGCCGCTGTTGGACGAGCCGCCCGAACCGACGACCGAGAAGGTGCTGGTGACCTCGCCGGCATCGCGGAACGGCTGCAGCAGCCGTTCGATGCGCTGCATCTGGTCCGAGAGGTAGTCGAGGCTCACGCCCTGCGGCGCGGAAATGCGCATGAAGGCGATGGAGCGGTCCTCCGACGGGGTGAGCTCGGACTTGACGGAGGGAAACAGAACGCCGGCGGTGGCGGCGAAAAGGATCGAGACCACCACGACCACCAGCGGCGCGTCGAGACAGGCGCGCAGGCTGCGACGGTAGAGGCCGGACAGGGCGTTTCCGAGCCGGCCGGTCGCGCCGCCGCCGTGACCATTGTGGTCCGCACCGCCCTTGAGGATGCGCGAGGCGAGCATCGGGCACAGCGACAGGGCGACGACCGACGACAGCAGCACCGCGATCGCCAGCACGAAGCCGAACTCGCGGAACAGCCCGCCCGTCTGACCGGGCAGGAACGACAGGGGCACGAAGACCGCCGCCAGCGTTGCCGTGGTGGCGACGACGGCGAAGAACACCTCCTCCGTCGCCAGGACGGCGGCCGCGCGCGGGCCGATGCCCTCGTTGCGTCGGCGCACGATGTTTTCCAGCACCACGATGGCGTCGTCGACCACGAGACCGGTCGCAAGCACCAGTGCAAGCAGCGTGAGAATGTTGATCGAGAAGCCGGCCAGATAGATCGCCGCCAGCGTTCCGATCAGTGCCACGGGCATGGAGACGCCCGGAATGATGGTGGCGCGCCAGTCCCACAGGAAGATGTAGATGATGAGCAGGACGACGCTCACCGAGATGACGAGCGCGATCTCCACCTCGTGGATGGCGCCGTTGATGAAGGTCGCGTCGTCGCTGGTGACCTCGATCTTCATGCCCTCGGGCAGGGTTTCCTGGATGCGGGCGGCAGCCGCCCGCACGCCCTCGGAAATCTCCAGCGTGTTCGACTGGGCCGAGCGCACGATGCCCAGGCCGATGCCGGATTCACCGTTGGCGCGCAACTGCGACTGGCCGATATCCGGACCCAGCGTCACCGTGGCGAAATCCCTCAGCCGGACGCGCCGGTCGAAGATGATGTTCTCGAACGCCTCGGGGGTATCGAGCGAGGCGATCGCGCGCACGATCAGGTCCTGGTCGCGACTGGTGAGCGAGCCGGCCGGCGTGTCGAAGGCCATCGACGACAGGGCGGTGGCGACATCGCCGACGGTGAGGTTGAGGCTGGCCATCTTGGCCTGGTCGATGTCGATGCGGAAGATCTTCTCCCGGTCGCCGTAGACCTGCACGTCCGCGACGCCCGGAACGGCGGCGAGCTGGTCGGCGATCTCGTCCTCGACAAGCACGGTCATGTCCTCGACCGACATGGTGTCCGAGGTGACCGCGAGACGCACCACGGGCTGCGAGTTGGCGTCCGCCTTGATGATGCGCGAGGGGTCCGCGTCCTCGGGAAGGTCGTTGGTGATCCTCCCCAATGCATCGCGCATGTCCGAGGCGGCGGTGTCGATGTCGACATCGTCGGAGAATTCCACGGTCACACGGCTGCGGCCGAAGGACGAGGTCGAGGAGATCGACTTGACGCCGGAGACACGCGACACCGCGCCCTCGATGACACCGGTCAGCTCGCGGTCGATGGTCTCGGCCGCCGCGCCCGTGTAATCGGTGCTTACCGTGATGACCGGGCGGTCGACGTCGGGCAGCTCCCGGATCTCGACGCCGAAGGCGGCCGCGAGGCCGGCAACCACGATCAGCATGTTCATCACGAACGCCAGCACGGGGCGGCGAACGAAAAGTGCGGTCAGGCCGCCGTCTGTCTTGCGCTGCATCGTCGTCGGCTCCGCTTCACGATCCGCTGGCACCAGGGGCGGGCTTGCGCGAGACCGCGCTGCCACTCTCCTGGCCGATCACGGTGACCTCGCTTCCCTCGCGCACAAGATGCAGCCCCTCGATCACGATGGGCTCACCCACGGAGAGTTGCGCATCGACGAGAACCGCGTTGGCGTTGCGCTGGATGATGGCGACCGGAACGCGGTGCGCGCGTCCCTCCCGCACGGCCCAGACATAGGCTCCGTCCGTACCCCATTGGACCGCGAGCGGGCTGACCGCCCGGAACCGGTCGCCGGCGAAGCGCATGTTGACCTGGAAGGACATGCCGGCACGCAGGCGGTCGGCGGTGTTGTCGATACGCGCCTGCACCTGAAGCGTGCGGCTGGCGGAATCGATGCGGTTGTCGACCGCGCTGACCTCGCCGGGGAAGGTTTCGCCCGGACGCGCCACGGAGGACGCGGTCAGCGGCGCACCCACGGTAACGGAGGAGGCGTAGCGTTCCGGCACCCAGAAATCGATCAGGATCTCGGAGCGGTCGTCCACGGTGGCGATCACCGTGGAGGAGGTGACGTAGTTTCCGGCGGTGATCGGCAGGATGCCCACGATGCCGTCGATGGGAGATTCGACCGAGCGCCGCGACAGCGCCAGTTCCGCCTCGCGCAGCTCGAGCCTTGCATTGCCGACGGCAAGCTCGGCATCGGTGACCTGCACGAGCGTCGCCGTCCGCGACTTGCGCAAAGCCTGCATGCGCTCCAGGCGCGCTTCCGTGTCCTTGAGCGCGATGGCGGCGCGTTCCGCCGCGATCTGCTCGGCCTCGGAATCGAGCTTGGCGATCACGTCGCCGCGCTTGACCGGCGTGCCGGACCGGGCGAGCAGCTCGACCATGCGGCCACTGGCGTAGGGCGTCACCTCGACCGAGCGCACGGCACGCCCGGTGCCGATGGCCTGGAGGCGGTCGTTGATGGTGACCTCGACGACCGGCGCGGTCACGACACCGCTGCCGGGCGCGCGGCGCGGCGCCTGTGCGCCAGCCGTTTCCTGCGGGGGCGATCCGGCGGTCGCGAACGGCAGCCAGTCAACGCCCCAGCGCGCGAGCTGGTCGCCCGCCCCGGGATAGAAACGGGCCCAGACCGTCGCGGCCACGAGGACCACGACCAGAGTCAGGGCTATCTGCCTCCAGATCGACATCGATACTCCAGTTTGCTGACCGTCCTGCGCACCGTCCGCCCTCCGGGCCGGTGGCTCACGCCTTGCAGAAGACGCAGGCCGCGACCGAACTGCAAGGGTTCTTTTGTATCAGAATATGACAAGCATCCGGCGCTGTCACAGCTTCGCCGCCACCCACGCCGGACGGGGCCGCGCAAAAGAAAAGCCCCGCCGGAGACCCGGCGGGGCTGATCCAGAAATCCGGGCCGGCCGAAACCGGCACCGGTGTTCCTGCGACAGTTCGCGACAGACTTCTTAGAAGTCCATGCCGCCCATGCCACCCATGCCGCCACCCGGCATGGCCGGAGCGGCGCCTTCCTTCTTCGGAAGCTCCGCGACCATGGCCTCGGTGGTGATGAGCAGGCCGGCGACCGAAGCCGCGTCCTGGAGAGCCGTGCGCACGACCTTGGTCGGATCGATGATGCCGGCCTCGACCATGTTGACGAACTCTTCCGTCTGGGCGTTGAAGCCGAAGACCTCGTCCGCGTTCTCGAGGATCTTGCCGACCACGATCGAGCCCTCGACACCGGCGTTCGAGGCGATCTGGCGGATCGGAGCCTCAAGGGCGCGCAGCACGATCTTGATGCCGGCCATGATGTCCGGGTTGTCCGAGGACAGACCCTCGACGGCCTTCTTGGCACGCAGGAGAGCGGTGCCGCCACCCGGGACGATGCCTTCCTCGACGGCCGCACGGGTCGCGTTGAGGGCGTCGTCGACGCGGTCCTTCTTCTCCTTCACCTCGACCTCGGTCGCACCGCCGACGCGGATCACCGCGACGCCACCGGCGAGCTTGGCCAGACGCTCCTGGAGCTTCTCGCGGTCGTAGTCCGAGGAGGTCTCCTCGATCTGCGCCTTGATCTGCGCGACGCGGCCCTCGATGTCGGCCTTGTCGCCGGCACCGTCGACGATCGTCGTGTTCTCCTTGGTGATCTCGACCTTCTCGGCGGTGCCGAGCATGTCGAGCGTCACGTTCTCGAGCTTGATGCCGAGATCCTCGGAGATCACCGTGCCGCCCGTCAGGATGGCGATGTCCTCGAGCATGGCCTTGCGGCGGTCACCGAAGCCCGGAGCCTTGACGGCGGCGATCTTCAGGCCGCCACGCAGCTTGTTGACCACGAGCGTGGCAAGAGCCTCGCCCTCGACGTCCTCGGCGATGATGAGCAGCGGACGCGACGACTGGACGACGGACTCGAGGATCGGAAGCATCGCCTGCAGGTTGGAGAGCTTCTTCTCGTGGAGAAGGATGTACGGCTTCTCCAGGTCGGCGACCATCTTCTCGGCGTTGGTCACGAAGTACGGCGACAGGTAGCCGCGGTCGAACTGCATGCCCTCGACGACCTCGAGCTCGGTCTCGAGCGACTTGGCCTCCTCGACGGTGATCACACCCTCGTTGCCGACGCGCTGCATGGCCTCGGCAATGTCCTTGCCGATCTGCGTGTCGCCATTCGCGGAGATCGTGCCGACCTGGGCAACCTCGCCCGAGGTGGAGATCTTCTTGGAGCGGGACTCAAGGTCCTTCACGGCAGCGGCGGCAGCCATGTCGACGCCACGCTTCAGGTCCATCGGGTTCATGCCGGCGGCAACGGCCTTGGCACCCTCGCGGACGATCGACTGGGCGAGAACGGTCGCGGTGGTCGTGCCGTCACCGGCGATGTCGTTGGTCTTCGACGCGACCTCGCGCACCATCTGCGCGCCCATGTTCTCGAACTTGTCCTCGAGCTCGATCTCCTTGGCGACGGAGACGCCGTCCTTGGTGATGCGCGGAGCGCCGAAGGACTTCTCGATGACGACGTTGCGGCCCTTCGGACCCAGCGTCACCTTGACCGCGTTGGCCAGGATGTCCACGCCGCGCAGCATCCGGTCGCGAGCGTCGGAGGAAAACTTGACTTCTTTCGCCATTCTTCAGGTCTCCTAAAAGAGTGTCGTGGCCGCCAGGCGGCGGAAAAAGCAGGCCGGAGGGCCGTCATGCCCCCGCAGGGGCCGCGTCTCGATCCGGTCACCGCCCGATGCGGCCGGTCTTTCAAGCGTCAGAAAGGGGTGCGGCTCAGCCGACAACGCCCATGATGTCGCTTTCCTTCATGATCAGCAGGTCTTCGCCGTCGATCTTGACCTCGGTGCCGGACCACTTGCCGAAGAGGACACGATCGCCAGCCTTGACGTCGAGCGAGATCAGCTCGCCGTTGTCCTTGCGTGCGCCGGGACCGACAGCGACGACTTCGCCTTCCTGCGGCTTCTCCTTGGCGGTGTCCGGGATGATGATGCCGCCGGCGGTCTTGGCCTCGGAATCGACGCGGCGGACAACGACGCGGTCATGCAAAGGGCGGAATTTCATGTCTTGCTCTTTCCTTTCCTGGCCAGCGTGGTACTTCCTCCGCCGCGTTCACGCTTCCCGGGAACATCGATCCCCGGTAGCGCGGATCCGACGACGGAAGCCGCGGACCACGTTGGCACTCTGTGAACGAGAGTGCTAACAGCGCGCCTGATGTAAGATGGCCCCGGCGGGCTGTCAATGACTCGCAAGCGCGATTTTTTTCACGTTCGCAAGTGCGAAAAACGCACGGTATTGCAAGGATTTCGAAACCTTGCGCGCATAGCCTGCCCGCATGAAATCCGATCACCGCCCCTTGCCTGGCGGACGCCTTCGCGCGATCCGCATTCCGTCGCTGCTGCGGATGCTTGCCCGCGACCGGCGTGGCAACATCGTGATTCCGCTGGCGATCTGCGTGGCGCTCATGGTGCTGATCGTCGGAGCGGGCATCGATTTCGCGCGGGGCTACAATGCCAAGGTAAGCCTTCAGGCGGCGGTGGACGCGACCGCGCTCGCGGCGAACTACGACAGCAACGGCCTGTCCGACGGCAAGATCCGGCAGAATGCCGTCGACTATTTCAACTCCATCTACACCCCGCCGCCCGGCGTGACCCCCAAGCTCGACGTCTCGGTGGAAAAGGGCACGGTCACGGTCAACGGCACGCTGGACCTGCCCGCCAACTTCGGCGGCATCCTCGGCATGAGCTCGATGGAGATCGGCGTCCAGTCCCAGACGGTGGTCGGCAAGGCGACCTTCGACGTCGCCATGGTGCTCGACAACTCCGGCTCCATGCGCGGCAGCAAGCTGACGACACTCAAGAACGCGGCGAAGGATCTCGCCGAAACGCTGCTCGAGGTCAACCAGGTCAGCGACAAGAAGGACCGGGTGAAGATCGGGCTCGTCCCCTTCACGTCCTTCGTCAACGTCGGCTCGGACAAGTCGGGCGCGGCCTGGATGGACCAGGAGGGGCTCTCACCGATCCACTGGAAGAACTTCGAGGTCCGCGCGGACGGGACACCCGATCCGAAGGAGTTCGATTCCCGCTATATGACCAACGGCCGCCCGAGCCGCTTCACCCTGTTCAAGCAGCTCCGTGGCACGGACTGGCGCGGCTGTGTCGAGGCGAGGCCCTCGCCCTATGACGTGACCAATACACCGCCTGGAACCGGCAACCCGGCCACGCTCTTCGTGCCGCAGTTCTCGCCCGACGAACCGGACAGCCAGAACAAGAAGTGGTACGATGACGTCTACAATTCCTATCTCAACGACGACAAGGGCGCCTGCACGCGCGACGCCAAATACGTCTACTCGTCCAAGGGCATGGACCGCTGGGAATACGCCCAGAAGCGGCTTTGCAAGTACAAGAACCAGCCGCAGAACTTCGGCACCACATGGCAGAAGGGGCCGAACTACAACTGCCGCACCGAGCCGCTGACCGAACTCACCGAGAACAAGTCGACCGTGCTGCAGGCGATCCGGAACCTGCGCGCCGACGGCAACACCAACATCCACATGGGCGCCGTGTGGGGCTGGCGGCTCCTGTCCAAGGGCGCGCCGTTCAACTCCGCGCGCACGGAGGAGGACAATGAGGACGGCGAGCACGTTCGCATCCTCATCGTCATGACGGACGGCCAGAACACCTATGGCAGCCGCTACCGCTGGTTCATGAACACCGAACCGGAAGCCTATGGCTACGGCGCGGAGGAGCGTCTCGGGCCCGGCATCAATTCGTCCTGGTCGATCGCCAACACGATGGACTCGCGACTGGCGACCACCTGCACCAACGCGAAGGCTGACGGCGTTCAGGTCTACACCATCGCCTTCCAGATCTCCGACCAGAACACCGTCAACATGATGCGGAACTGCGCGTCCAAGGCTGCCATGGCCTTCGACGCCCGCTCGAACTCGGATCTGGTCGACGCGTTCAAGCGTATCGCCGACGAGATCACCCGGTTGCGCCTCAACAGGTAAGGCGGACAGGTCTTCCAGACACGAAAAGGCCCGGCCGGGGATCCCGACCGGGCCTTTTCCTCAACTCAATCCATGCCAACCCGCTCAGGCCGTGCCGGTCTCCGGCGAGCCCACCACGATGATGTGCAGGGCGCGCGGCCCGTGAGCGCCGAGCAGCAGCGTCTGCTCGATGTCGGCGGAGCGAGACGGGCCGGTGATCATGTTCACCGTGCGCGGCATCACACCCTTGCCGAAGCGGGCGCGGACACGGTCCCACAGGCTCTCGTAGTCGCCGGCGACGTCCGAGGCCTCCAGCACCACGATGTGATGCTCGGGCAGGAAGTTCAGCGTGGTGGGATTGTCCGGCCCCGAGGTCAGCATCAAGGTGCCCGTTTCCGCAACGCCGCCCAGCGCATGGGACAGCGTCGCGAAATCCTCGTTCACCGCGCGACCGCGCAGGACCTCCACGTGCCTCTCGCGATCCCACGGCAGGCCGGCGAGCAGTTGGTCCTCGCCGAAACGGATGCGCGCGGGAAGGTTCTTCTCCTTGAGGTAATCGGCGACCGCATGGGGAATGTCGGAGGCCGACGACACGCGCGCGACGCTTGCCTGCACGCCTTCCGCCATGCGGCAGAAGAGATCGAGACGCTCCTTCGGATCGAGGCGCCCGCGCGCGGGGATCAGCCCGCGCGGGCTCGCGCCCAGACGTTCCGCCACGGCGGCACGGCGTTCCGCGTCATCCGCCTTGCGGCCCATGGAGGCGCGCATCCGCGCCAGGATTGCCGTTCTTGCGTCGCTCATCATCCCCTCCCCGCGGCCGCTTGGGCCTGGCGTCTCGCCCACTGCGCCTGGAAGGTGCCGCCTTCGGGAGCCGGAAGGTCCCGGTGTTTCGTCCAGCCGCCGGCAAGCGGCAGCGAGGCGAAGCGGCCGCGTCCGCGCCCGAGCCAGCCAAGCACGCCGGCCGCGAGCCCGGCCGCGCGCCGGTAGAGCGCGGGGCGTCGGGCGAACCAGGCCCACAGCGCCAGCCCGTAGCGCGCCGTCGCCGGATTGAGGTTTCGCGAGAACTCCCGCTCGCGCCAGTGGCGCATCATCTTCGGCAGCGGGATATGCATGGGACACACGCTCTCGCAACGCCCGCAGAACGTGGAGGCATTGGGCAGGTGCCCGGACTGGTCGACGCCGACGAGCGACGGTGTCAGCACCGCGCCCATGGGCCCGGGATAGACCCAGCCGTACGCGTGGCCGCCGACCGCGTGATAGACCGGACAGTGGTTCATGCAGGCACCGCAGCGGATGCAGCGCAGCATCTCCTCGAACTCGGTGCCGAGCATGGACGAACGGCCGTTGTCGAGCAGCACCACGTGGTAGTTCTCCGGCCCGTCCGGATCCTCCTCCCGGCGCGGCCCGGTGGAGACGGTGGTATAGACCGACATGTCCTGCCCCGTGGCCGAGCGGGCCAGCACGCGCAGGATCTGCGACAGGTCCTCGAGCGTGGGCACGATCTTCTCGATCGAGGCGACCACCACATGGGTCTTCGGCAGGATCTGGGTGAGATCGCCGTTACCCTCGTTGGTCACGATCACCGAGCTTCCCGTCTCCGCGACGAGGAAATTGGCGCCCGTGATCCCGAGATCCGCCTGGAAGTATTTCTCGCGCAGCACGCCGCGCGCCTCCGCGAGCAGCGTGGTCGGCTCCTCGAGGTTGCGCTGGGGATCGAGATGGGTGTGGGCGCGGCGGAAATCCGCCTCAACCTGATCCTTGTTGACGTGCACGGCCGGCGCGATGATGTGGCTCGGATGCTCGCCGCGAAGCTGGATGATGTATTCGCCGAGGTCCGTCTCGACCGGTGCCACCGAATGCTCCTCGAGGAAGGCGTTGAGCCCGATCTCCTCGGTGATCATCGACTTGCCCTTGGTCACCGTGCGCGCGTTGGTGTCGCGGCAGATGCCGAGGATGATGTTGCGCGCCTCTTCCGCGTCGCGCGCGAAATGGACATGGCCGCCGGCCGCCTCGACCTTCTCCGAATAGGCTTCCAGATAGAGATCCAGGTGCGCGAGCACGTGGTTCTTGATGTCGCGGGCATTGTCGCGCAGCGCGTCGAACTCGGGCAGCGCGGCGGCCGCCTTGGCGCGCTTGCCGATGAAGCCGGAGCGCACGTTGCCGAGCGCGCGCTGGAGCGCGGGATCGTCAAGCGCCTCGCGGGCGTTGCTCTTGAACCGGGGTGATGTGATCTGCAAGGCTCTCTCCCTCCCCGACGCCTAGCGGCGCCGTTCGCCGATGGCCGGCTGGTCGGTCATGCCCGCCAGCACCTCGGCGACATGGCGGACCTCTATCGCCTTGCCCTCGCGCTTGAGCTTTCCGGCCATGTTCATCAGGCAGCCGAGGTCGCCCGCCAGCAGCAGGTCGGCACCGGTTCCGGCAATGTCGGCGGTCTTCTCGGTGACGATCTTGTCGGAAATGTCGGGATACTTGACGCAGAAGGTGCCGCCGAAGCCGCAGCACACGTCGGGATCCCGCATCTCGGCGAGCTCCAGTCCCTCCACCGAGGCGAGCAGCTTGCGCGGCTGGGCCTGGATGCCGAGCTCGCGCAGGCCCGAGCAACTGTCGTGATAGGTAACCTTGCCGGAGAACGCGGCCTCGACACCGGTCACGCCAAGCACGTCGGTCAGGAAGCTGACCAGTTCGTGCACCCGGCCCGCGAAGGCCTCGGCCCGCGCAAGCGCCGCCTCGTCGCCGGCGAAAAGCTCCGGATAGTGCTTCTTCAGCATCCCGGCGCAGGAGCCGGACGGGGCGACGACATAGTCGTAGCCCTCGAAGGCCCGTATCACCTGCTCGGCGATGGCGCGGGCATCGGTCCGGTCGCCGGAATTGAAGGCGGGCTGGCCGCAACAGGTCTGCGCGGCCGGCACCTCCACGGTGCAGCCGGCGTCTTCCATCAGCTTGACCGCGGCAAATCCCACGCTGGGGCGAAACAGGTCGACGAGACAGGTGACGAAAAGTCCGACCCGGAGAGGCGCTGTGCCCTGCCCCCCGGAAGCCCTTGCGGGCGCATTCTCACTCATGACGATTCCTCGTCCTCCCTCACTCGCCGCGCGGAACGGCGCTTGCGGCCCTCGCCGCCCTCCTCGACACCGGCGGTCCGGTCTCCCTCGACCCGGCCCGTCCCCGGAGCCGCCTCGCGGCGCGCTCCGGCCTGTCTCTGCTCGAGACGAAGCGCGGAGACCACATCCCGGTCGCCCGCGCGCACCACCTCGTGCACGACCTGTCCGACAAAATCCATATGGGCCATGGCGGCGGCTCCGGCCGCATCGGCATCCCCCCGCATCACGGCATCGAAGATCACCTGATGCTGACCGAAGATCTTCTCGCTGGAGCCGGAATAGCGATAGAACGCCGCCCGATTGTAGAACACGTCATCGACGAGCAGACGGTAGCAGGAGCGCAGCGTGTGCAGCAAGACGATGTTGTGCGCCGCCTCGCCAATAGCCTGATGAAACTCGACATCCAGGTCCACCTCACGCTCCGTGTCCCCTGCGTCATGGGCCGCGCGCATGGCCGTGAAAACGGTGGTGATGATGTGCCGGTCCGCATCCGTCGCCCGTTCGGCGGCGAGACGTGCCGTCAGCCGTTCGATCTCGCGGCGGTATTCCAGGTAATCGGCGATCGCGGGAGGGTGCCTGCGAAACAGTTCCGCCGTCGCGGGTGAAAAAACCGGACCGATCACATCGGCCACGAAGGTTCCACCACCATGGCGCGAGTAGATGAGGTTCCGGTCCTCCAGTTCCTTCAGCGCCTCGCGCAGGATCGGGCGCGACACGTCGACCATGCCCGCAAGCTCCCGCTCCGCGGGAAGCCTGTCTCCCGGACGCAGGACACCATGCAGGATCAGCCTCTCCAGCTGCCCGATGACGGCGTCCGACGTCCGGTTGTGCCGGATCTTTCTAAAAATCATACAAATACCCTCCCGAACACGCGATATCATACTTTTGTACTAGGAAAAACAACCCCCTTCCCGAGAGTTCCCGAAGGCATTTCGCCTTGGTTATTGCGTCAAGTGGTCAATATTGTTATCCAGTCTGTGCGGCAGGTGACCTGTTTGGGAGGCAGGCCACGCACCGCCACAAGCGGCCGGGCGCGACGTTGCGTGCCCCCTGCCCGAAAGATCCGGACGATGCAAAGGCGCCTTGGGAGAGGCCCCTGAAACGGCACCGCCGGGCAATCGGGACTGCAGGGGCGCACGGAAGCAAAAAGCGGCGCGCGCCACGGTGTAGAGGGGCCGGCACCGCCGGGAGCGGTGCCCTTTGGAAGGAGAGACTGCCGACGGCGAAAGGAGCGCCACGGCAGGTGTCGCCTGGTCGGCAACGACCCGGATGACGTCTCTATCTGGGAGGAATCCACGTGAAATCATTGCTTTCGTCCGTCGCCATCGCGGCGTCTCTCGTCGTCGGCGTGGCCGGCTCCGCGAATGCGCTCGATCAGATCGACTGGGACATGCAGTCAACCTATCCGGGTACGCTGACCCAGCTCGGCACGCTCGGCAAGGTCCTTTCGGAGCGTCTGAACGCCGTTTCCGGTGGAGAAATCAACCTCAAGTTCCAGGAACCGGGCGCCATCGTGCCCGCTCTCGAGGCCTTCGACGCGGTCGCCTCCGGCGCCGTCCAGGCGGCCTGGTCGACGCCGGGCTACTGGACCGGCAAGGACACCTCGCTGGCGCTGTTCGCGGCGGTTCCCTTCGGTCCGCGCGCGTCCGAGTACATCGCATGGATGAAGTTCGGCGGCGGCAACGAGCTCTTCGACGAGGTCTATTCCGCCTATGGCATCAAGTCGCTGCCCTGCGCGGTCATCGCGCCGGAAGCCTCCGGCTGGTTCCGCAAGGAGATCAACTCCGCCGATGACCTCAAGGGCCTGAAGATGCGCTTCTTCGGCCTTGGCGCGAAGGTCATGCAGAAGCTCGGCGTCTCGACGCAGCTTCTCGCCGGCGGCGACATCTTCCCGGCGCTGGAGCTCGGCACGATCGACGCGACCGAGTTCTCCATGCCCGCCATCGACCTCAAGCTCGGCTTCTACCAGGTGGCGAAATACTACTACTTCCCCGGCTGGCACCAGCAGTCGACCATCTTCGAGCTGATGCTGAACAGGGACGAGTGGGACGCGCTCGACGACCAGACCAAGGCGATCTTCGAGACGGTGTGCGACGCCAACATCACCTACGGCATCGCCGAGGGCGAGGCGATCCAGCCGGCCGCGCTCGCCGAGCTGGAGAAGAACGGCGTCAACATCAAGTCCTGGGACCCGGCGATCCTCGACCAGCTCCGCACCGCGTGGCTCGAGGTCGTGGAAGAGGAGAAGGCCGCGAACCCGAACTTCGCCAAGGTCTGGGAATCGCTGTCCACGTTCCGCGAGAACTACAAGACCTGGTCCGAGCTCGGCTACCTGCGCTGATCCCGGGCATGTGACGGAAACGTCTCCCGCGCGGCCGGACAAGGCCGCGCGGGCCTTTCCTTCCCGGTCCCGGGCCGCAGAACGGCCGGGACCCGGAGCGCCCCCTCCACGGCACGGGGGAGCGCGACCGGCGGCGGAGATCCATTTTTCATGTCAACCCTGCTTTGCGTGTTCGGCATCGCACTCGCGGCCCTGGGCATCATCGGCCCGGGCATTCCCGGCTACGTGCTTTGCCTCGCCGGCTTCGCGCTCTGCGTCGTCGGCGGTTTCCTTGGCGGACGGCTCTCGCTTGCCATCTTCGGCATGGTGTTCTGCGCCTTCGTCTTCGCGGTCCTGCCCGACGGCATGAGCGCCGTGATCGAGATGAACGGCGCCAATCCCCGACGCTTCTTCAAGATCTACGACGGCCTGTCGGGCCTGATCGGCGCGCTTCTGGTGCTCGGACTGACGCTGGCGATCCTGCGCAGCCGCGCACCGCGATCGTTCGAGACGATGCTGGGGGCTTCCGACGACATCGACCGTGTCGTCAACGGTGTCGGCAAGCTCGCCTCCTGGCTCTTCGTGCCGATGATGGTCGCTATCTTCTACGACGTCAGCCAGCGCCAGTGGCTCAACTACGACACCGGCCTCATCGACACGCCCTTCTACATCGACAGCACCAAGCTGCAGGAGCTCGAGTGGCACCTGCATGCGACGCTGTTCCTGCTGTGCCTGGGCTTTGCCTACCGCAAGGACGCGCATGTGCGCATCGAACTGGTGCGCGACCGCATGAGCCGGCGCGGCCGGGTCTGGACGGAACTGGCGGGCATCGTGCTGTTCCTGCTGACCTACTGCTACCTGATCGTCGAGTTCGGCTGGGTGTTCTCCTCCAAGTCCTACTCCCTCAACGAGGTTTCGGCGGCCCAGACGGGCCTGTCCCACCGCTGGATCATCAAGGCCATGCTTCCCTTCGGCTTCGCGTTGCTGTTCGCCGCCGGCGTTTCGGCCGCGCTGCGCTGCCTCGCGTTCCTGTTCGGCCCGAGCTACCTGCGCGAGGAAGCGGGCGACTATGCCGGAACCCATCACGCCGACCTGCCGGACGACGTGAAATCCACCGGCCCGATCACGGACTGACCGGAGACCCCGCCTCATGACATTCGTCGAACTGCTCCCGGTCTTCATGTTCGTGGCGCTCGCGCTGCTGCTGTTTTCCGGCTTTCCCGTCGCCTTCATTCTCGGCGGCGTCGGCCTCGGCTTCGCCTTCCTCGCCCAGGAACTGGGCGCCTTCAACGTCGCCCGGCTGGTCATCATTCCCAACCGCATCTTCGGCGGCACCATGGAAAATCCGGTGCTCGTCGCGATCCCCATGTTCATCTTCATGGGAACGATGCTGGAGAAATCCGGCGTGGCGAAGGACCTGCTGCACTGCCTGCAGGTGCTCACCCGGCGCGTGCCCGGCGGCCTGGCGCTGTCCGTCACGCTGATGGGCACGATCATGGCCGCCACCACGGGCATCATCGGCGCATCCGTGGTGATGATCACCCTGCTCGCCCTGCCGGTGATGCTGGAGCGCAACTACAACATTCCGCTGGCGACCGGCACCATCGCCTCCTCGGGAACGCTCGGCATCCTCATCCCGCCGTCGATCATGCTGGTGATCATGTCGGACCTGATGTCGATCCCGGTCGGCACGGTGTTCATCGCCGCGATCCTGCCGGGCCTGCTGCTCGCGGGGCTCTACGCGCTCTACATCATCGTGCTGTGCCGGCTGAAGCCGCATCTCGCCCCGCCGCTGCCCGACGACATCGGCCCCACCAACCAGGGCGAGTTCTGGACGATGATCTTCAAGAGCTTCGTGCCGCCGGTGTTTCTGATCGTCATCGTGCTCGGCTCGATCTTCGCCGGCGTGGCGACACCGACCGAGGCCGCTGGCGTGGGCGCGCTCGGCGCGACCCTGCTTGCCGTCCTCAACCGGCAGCTCACCTTCAAGGTGATGCAGGACGTGTGTCATCGCTCCGCGCTGACCTCGGCGATGCTGTTCGGCATCTTCCTCGGCGCAACCTGCTTCTCGCTGGTGTTCCGCTGGCTCGGCGGCGAGACGCTCATCGACGAGTTCATCGCCTGGGCGGGCGTGGGGCCCTGGGGCATCCTGTTCGTGCTGATGGGCATGATCTTCTTCCTCGGCTTCTTCTTCGACTGGGTGGAGATCACGCTGATCGTGCTGCCGGTGTTCGGACCGATCGTGTCCGGCCTCGACTTCGGCACCCATCTGGCCGGCTTCGAGGGTGTCGGCGAAGTGGCGCTGATCTGGTTCACGATCCTGGTCTCGACAAACCTGCAGACCTCGTTCCTGACACCGCCCTTCGGCTTCGCGCTGTTCTACATGAAGGGCGTCGCGCCTCCCGGCGTCACGATCCAGCACATCTACAAGGGCATCATCCCCTTCGTGATCCTGCAGCTCATCGGACTGGCGCTTTGCATCCTGTTCCCCGGCATCGTGCTGTGGCTGCCGCAGGTGCTGCTGAACTAGGGAGTGAGCCTACCCGGCCGCCGCGCACCGCGCGCGGCGACCGGTCGCAGGAGCCTCGCGAGGATTGCCAAGAGCCCCTTGGCTGGCCGAAGCTTTCACCACGCAGACGCAACGGCACGAAGGCGCGCATCGATGACACAGGACGAGGACGGCGGGGAGCGGTCCGGCAGACAGGAGCGGCCCGGGCCGCGGGCGACGGCCATGCCGGCCTTCGCGCCTCATCCCGCGCGCGACCTCGTGCTCGGCGAGATCCACGCGCGTCCGTTCCACCCTGTCACCAGCACGCGAACCTTCCTGCGCTACGGCTTCCAGGTGGATGACGCCGGCGCGGAAGCCGACCGGCAGTGGTTCGCCGGTCACTGCCGGGCCAGCGGGGCGGCCGGCCCCGAACCCGCGTCGCGGCACCACATGGTCCGCATCGGCGACACGGTGCTCCAGCGCGAGCGCCACGGCGAGTTCGTCACCTACACTTGGGACGGCCCGCTGGACCCGACCGCACCGCGTGACGCGCCGCCGCCGGACCATCCCTTCGGCGCCGGCTTTCGCGCCGCCGGGCCGCTGCTCGTCGCAGCGCGGCTCGATTTCGTGGATGCCGACACGCCGGCCTTCGCCGAGCGCCTGGCCGCGTTCGACGGCACCAGCCTCTCCGCCTCGGACGTCGACAGGGGGGCCGCGACCATCGCGACGGATTTCCGCCAGGACCGGGACGGGCTCACGCGCCTGCTGGTTGGCGCGCGCGACCTCACCGATGTCCAGGCGGGCGCACTGGTGCAACGGCTGCTGGAACTGGAAACCTACCGCACCTTCGCCATGCTCGGCCTGGCCGAGGCGAACCGGCAATCGCCCAGCGTTTCGAGCATCGAGGCCACGCTCCTCTCGCTCACCGAACGGATGCGCCAGAGCGAGGGGCTGGAGGCAAACCGCGCGCTGCTGACCGACCTGACCCGCCTCGCCGGCGACCTGGAAGCGGGCGCTGCCCGGAGCGCCTACCGTTTCGGCGCCAGCCGCGCCTACTACCAGATCGTGCGCCAGCGGCTGGAGACCATCGGCGAGACCTCGCGCCAGGGCCACTTCACCTTCACCCAGTTCCTCTCCCGCCGTCTCGCGCCGGCCATGCGCACCTGCGAGACGCTGGAGGAACGCCAGGCGAACCTGTCACGCAAGCTGGCCCGGGCCGCGACGCTGCTCAGGACGCGCGTGGACGTGGAGCTGCAGGAACAGGCACGCGGGCAGCTTGAAGCCATGAACCGACGCGCGCGGCTGCAACTGCGGCTGCAGCAGACGGTGGAGGGGCTCTCCGTCGCCGCCGTGAGCTACTATGTCGTGGGGCTGATCGCCTATCTGGCCAAGGGCGCGAAGGCGGGGCCGCTGAAGGGCCTCCTTCCGGGACCGGAAACGCTGACCGCCCTTGCCGTGCCGGTGGTGCTCGTCGTCGTCTTCCTCACGGTCCGCCGCATCCGCAGGCATCACGGCGAGGCGGACGGCGAAGGCTGAGCAAGCCCCTCTCCGGGAACGAAAAGGCCGGGCACGAGGCCCGGCCTGCAAACCATGACGGGACACGACGGCCGGGGGCCGCGCGTGTCCCTTGCGTCACTTCGCGGTGCCGTCCGCGTTGAACTGCTCGAGATAGGCGATCACGTCGTCGCGCTCGGACTCCTTGCGCAGGCCGGCGAAGGCCATCTTGGTGCCCTTCACGACATTGCGCGGCTTCTCCAGATAGGAATGCAGCAGTTCGTCGGTCCACTCCGGGTGTTCCTCGCCGAACGACGTCATCGCCTTGGAGTACTTGTAGTCCTCAACGCTGGCGACCTTGCGGCCGACGATCCCGTTGAGCTCGGGCCCGACCTTGTTCTTCGCGCCCTCTCCGACGGCGTGGCAGGCGGCGCACTTCCTGAAGACCTTCTCGCCCTTGGCCGCGTCGCCGTCGGCCATCGCCTGGCCCGCGGTGAGCGCAACGGCGGCGGCGCCGACCAGCATCATCACTCGATTCATCATTCTGTCTCCCGATGTCCTGGGCTCTCCCGGTGGCCGCTCGTCGCCACCTTGTTTCGCAATCCCGGACACTAACACGTTGATGCGCGGCGTCACCCCGAGATGGCACTTTGTCGCAGGACCGCACGTGTCGCTCACGTCGCGGCCGCCCGCCCTCCCGCGCCCAGAAGGTTCGCGTCGAGCCCCTCGTCCCAATAGGGGGACGGCCCGTAGAGATCGGCCAGGAAGTCGATCAGGACCCGCACCTTGGCGGGCAGGAACCGGCGGCTGGGATAGACCGCGAACAGGCCGACATCCTTGGAGGCGCGGTAGTCGGGAAGCACCAGCGCCAGCTTGCCGGCGCGCAGCTCCGGCCCCACGTCCCAGGTGGACCGCAGCGCGATGCCGAGCCCGGACAGGACCGCCTCGCGCACCACCTCGCTGGAGTTGGTGCGGATCGGTCCGCCCGTGCGCACGAGCCGCACGCCATCGGGCCCCTCCAGCCGCCACACCTCCTGCTGGGTGGTGGACAGGCAGACATGGTTCGTCTCGAGATCCGCGATGGAGCCCGGCGCGCCGGCGCGCTCCAGATAGGAGGGGGCCGCGCACAGGACACGGTGCACGGGCGCGAGACGGCGCGCGACGAGGCTCGAATCCTCCAGCTCCGCGATGCGGATCGCCAGGTCGTAGCCCTCGCCGACGATGTCGACCAACGCGTCGGTCAGGTCCAGATTGCAGGCAAGCTCGGGGTGGGCCTCAAGGAACGACGACAGGTGCGGCGCGATGTGCATCCGGCCGAAGGACGTGGGGGCGCTGACCTTGAGCGTGCCGCGCGCGACCGCCGAACGCCGCGAGACGAACGCCTCCGCCTCCTCGACCGAAGCGAGAATCGCAACGACGCGCTCGTAGTAGCCCTGCCCCGCCTCGGTCAGCGCGAGCTGGCGGGTCGTGCGCTGGAGAAGGCGCGTGCCGAGCCTGTCCTCGAGGCGGCGCAGGCGCTTGGAGACGACGGCGGGAGACAGCCCCATCTCGCGCCCGGCGGCCGACATGCTGCCGGCCCCGACCACGCGGGCGAAAATCTCCATGTCGGGAAAGCTGCTCATTTTCAACGTCCCGGAGTTTATTCTTGTCCACTTTAGACTATTTTACCGATACGCATCCCCTGCCAGACTGGATGACGTAGCTTTCAGGATCGCGCCGCCCGGCAGGGTGCCGCGCGGAGGGAGGAACCTGCCATGACAGGCATCGCCATGCCCGCGCCGGACGCGGACGTGATCGCGCGGCGCGCCGACATCGTCAAGGCGCTCAGGGCCATCGTGCCGGGCGAGGGCGTGATCGACACCGAGGTCGAGATGCGCGCCTACGAGACGGATGCGCTCACCGCCTATCGCCAGCTCCCGCTCGTGGTCGTGCTGCCCGAAACGGTGGAGCAGGTCTCGAAGGTGCTGCGCTATTGCCACGAGAACGAGGTGAAGGTGGTTCCGCGCGGCGCCGGAACCTCGCTGTCCGGCGGAGCGCTGCCCGTTGGCGACGGCGTGCTGCTGTCGATGATGAAGTTCAACCAGGTGCTCGACATCGACGTGGCCAACCGCGCGGCGGTGGTGCAGCCCGGCGTCACCAACCTCGGCATCACCCGCGCCGTGGAGCATCTGGGCTTCTATTACGCGCCCGATCCCTCGTCCCAGATCGCCTGTTCGATCGGCGGCAACATCGCCGAGAACTCCGGCGGCGTGCACTGCCTGAAATACGGTCTCACAACCAACAACGTGCTGGGCCTGGAGATGGTGCTCGTCACGGGCGAGGTCATCCGGCTGGGCGGCAAGCACCTCGACAGCGAGGGCTACGACCTGCTGGCGCTCATGACCGGATCGGAAGGGCTTCTGGGGGTCGTCACCGAGGTGACCGTGCGCATGCTGCAGAAGCCGGAAACGGCACGCGCGGCGCTGATCGGCTTTCCCACCAGCGAGGATGGCGGGCGCTGCGTTGCCGACATCATCGGCGCCGGCATCATTCCCGGCGGCATGGAGATGATGGACGAACTGGCCATCAACGCGGCCGAGGACTTCGTCAACGCGGGCTATCCGCGCGAGGCCGGCGCGCTGCTCATCGTCGAATTGGACGGACCGGAGGCGGAGGTCGACCACCTGCTCGCGAGCATCGAGGCCATCGCCGCCGACAACAAGGCGACGTCGGTGCGCGTCTCCACCAGCGAGGAGGAGCGGCTAAACTTCTGGGCCGGCCGCAAGGCTGCCTTCCCGGCGGTGGGACGCATCTCTCCCGACTACCTGTGCATGGACGGAACGATCCCGCGCAAGGCGCTGCCGCAGGTGCTCACGCGGATGCGCGAACTGGGCGAGAAGCACGGACTGCGCTGCGCCAACGTCTTCCACGCCGGTGACGGCAACCTGCATCCGCTCATCCTCTACGACGCCAACAAGCCCGGCGAGCTGGAGGCCGCGGAAGCCTTCGGCGCGGACATCCTGCGGCTTTGCGTCGAGTTCGGCGGCGTGCTGACCGGCGAGCACGGGGTCGGCATCGAGAAGCGCGACCTCATGCCGGAGATGTTCTCCGAGGACGACCTCAAGCAGCAGCAGCGGGTGAAATGCGCCTTCGATCCGGCGCAGCTCCTCAATCCGGGCAAGGTGTTTCCGGTGCTGCACCGCTGCGCCGAGCTCGGACGCATGCACGTCCACAAGGGGCAGCTTCCCTTTCCCGACATTCCGCGCTTCTGACCCTCGCATCAGCAGGACACGCCGATCACGATGGCCGACACCTTCAAGCCCCGCCACCCCGAGGAGGCACGCGACGCCGTGCTCTGGGCCATGGCAGAAGACCAACCTCTCGAGATCCTGGGCACCGGCTCCAGGCGCGCTCTCGGACGCCCCGTGCAGGCCGCGCATGTGCTGGATCTCTCCGGCCTGTCCGGCATCGAGCTCTACGAGCCGGCCGAACTGGTGATGACCGCGCTTGCGGGAACGCCGATGGCCGAGATCGAGGCAGCCCTTGCGGACAAGAACCAGGAACTCGCCTTCGACCCCATCGACTACGGGCCGCTGCTCGGCCAGCCGGCGGGAGAAGGCACCGTCGGCGGCGTGGTCGCCGCCAATTTCGCGGGCTCCAAGCGGCTGAAGTTCGGCGCCGCGCGCGACCATATTCTCGGGCTCGAGGCGGTGTCGGGACGCGGCGAGATCTTCAAGTCCGGCGGACGCGTGGTGAAGAACGTCACCGGCTACGACCTGCCGCGCGCGCTCACGGGCTCCTGGGGCACGCTCGCCGTCTCCACGCGCATCACGCTCAAGGTGCAGCCGCGCGCGGAAACCGAAGCGACGCTGGTCGTTTCCGGCCTCGGCGATGCCGCCGCCGTGGAGGCCATGTGTTCGGCCATGGGGTCGTCGGCGGAGGTTTCCGCCGCTGCTCACCTGCCGGACCCCGTCGCCGCACGGCTGGCGGCTGAGGGACACGCACTGTCCGGCCCGGCAACCCTGTTGCGCCTCGAAGGCTTCGGCCCGTCCGTCGACTATCGTTTCGCGCTGCTGGAAAAGCGGCTCGGCGGTGCCGGGCGGATCACGCGGCTTGACGTCGACGCCTCGCGCGCGCTGTGGCAGGCGGTGCGGGACGTGCTTCCCTTTACCGGCACATCGGGCCTGGTCTGGCGCGTCTCGGTGGCGCCCGCCGCCGGCGCCCGTTTCGTGGAGACGCTCCGCGAAACGCTTGCGGGCGAGGTCTATTACGACTGGTCGGGCGGGCTCGTCTGGCTGGCGGTCGAGGGCGATGACCCGCGTGCCGACGAGGTGCGTGCGGCGGTGACGGCGGCGGGCGGCGGTCACGCCACGCTGGTGCGCGCACCGGCGCCCATGCGTGCCTCGGTGCCGGTGTTCCACCCCCAGCCCGCGCCCCTTGCGGCCCTCAACGCGCGCATCAAGGCGCAGTTCGACCCCAAGGGGATCCTCAATCCGGGCCGGATGGGAGCCTGAGCCGATGCAGACCAATTTCTCGATCCATCAGCTTGCCGACCCGAATGTGGCCGAGGCCGAGTCGATCCTGCGCAAATGCGTGCATTGCGGCTTCTGCACGGCCACCTGCCCGACGTTCGCGCTGCTTGGCGACGAACTCGACAGCCCGCGCGGGCGCATCTACCTCATCAAGGACATGCTCGAGAACGACCGGCCGGCGGACGCGCGCACGGTCAAGCACATCGACCGCTGCCTGTCCTGCCTGTCCTGCATGACCACCTGCCCCTCCGGCGTGCACTACATGCATCTGGTCGATCATGCGCGCGCCCATATCGAGGAGACCTACAAGCGCCCCCTCGCCGACCGGCTGACCCGCAGACTGCTGGCCTTCGTGCTTCCCAGGCCGGCGCGCTTCCGCGCCTCCCTCATGGCGGCCTTCTACGCCCGGCCGCTCGCGCCGCTGTTCAAGGCGATCGGCGGCCCGCTGAAGCCGCTCGGCGCCATGCTCTCGCTTGCGCCCACCCGCGCGCCCGAGCGTGCGCGCTACGCCGCGCCGGCGACCCATGCGCCCGATAGCGGCACGACAACGGGCCGCGTGGCGCTGCTTTCGGGCTGCGCCCAGCCGGTGCTCAAGCCCGGCATCAACGATGCGACCATCGCGCTGCTCACGCGCCTCGGCATCGAGGTGGTGCTGCCTAAGGGCGAAGGCTGCTGCGGCGCGCTGGTGCACCACATGGGCCGCGAGGCGGATGCGCTTGCCGACGCCAAGCGGAACGTGGACGTGTGGACGCGCGAGATCGAGACCAAGGGTCTCGACGCCATCCTCATCACCGCCTCGGGCTGCGGCACGACGATCAAGGACTATGGCTTCATGCTGCGCGAGGATCCGGCCTATGCGGACAAGGCCGCCCGGGTCTCGGGCCTCGCCAAGGACGTGACGGAATACCTGGCGACACTCGACCTCGGCGAGCCGGCGGTGCGCCCGGAGCTGACGGTCGCCTATCACTCGGCCTGCTCCATGCAGCACGGACAGAAGATCACGACCCTGCCCAAGCAGCTCCTCACGGCGGCCGGCTTCACCGTGCGCGACGTGCCCGAGGGGCACCTGTGCTGCGGATCGGCGGGCACCTACAACATCCTGCAGCCGGAGCTGGCAAAGCGCCTGCGCGACCGCAAGGTCGCCAACATCGAGAAGACGACCCCCGACCTGATCGCCACCGGCAACATCGGCTGCATGACGCAGATCGGCGGCGGCACGGACCTGCCGATCGTGCATACGGCCGAGCTTCTCGACTGGGCCTACGGCGGCCCCATGCCCTCCGCCCTTTCGGAACGCCACGCCGGAGCGGCGTGACGCGACAGGCGGCAGGCCGCACAAGACCACGAAAAAAGCCCCCGCACCTGACCGGCGCGGGGGCTTTCGTTCTTTCACACCATCGCTCGGCGGGTCGTCAGATGACGCGCACCGAGGTGCCCACGCCGACGCGGCCGTAGAGATCGATCACGTCCTCGTTGCGCATCCGGATGCAGCCCGAGGAAACCGCCTTGCCGATGGTCCAGGGCTCGTTGGAACCGTGAATGCGGTAGAGCGTCGACCCGAGGTAGAGCGCGCGCGCGCCGAGCGGGTTCTTCGGACCGCCGGGCATGAACGCCGGCAGACCCGGCTGACGCTTGCGCATCTCCGCCGGCGGACGCCAGTCCGGCCACTCCGCCTTGCGCGTGACCTTGTGGGTGCCGGCCCACTCGAAGCCGGGACGGCCCACGCCGACGCCGTAGCGGCGGGCAAAGCCGTTCTTCTCCACCAGATAGAGATAGCGGGCGTTGGTATCGATGACGATCGTGCCGGGCCTCTCGCCGCCGTTCCAGGAAACGGTGGTCGGCAGGAAACGCGGATCGATCCGCCGCGCCACGCTCTGGCGACGGGGCTTGCCCGGCGCGGCAAGGCGCGGCGTCGTGGCATAGACGGCCTGCCGCCGGGTCTGCGTGCGCGGCTGCAGCAGCGGACGCTGGGACACCTGCGGACGCACCGCACGACGCTCGGGCCGAAGCTGGAGCACCCAGGGCTCGGTCAGATCGGGGGACAACATAAGCGGCGGCGCTCCGGCGCCGCGGCTGCCGGCGGAAGCCGGAGTGATCGCGCCCGCCAGACCGGCGGCCAGCGCGAGGACAAGAAACGCTCTTTTTCGCATCGACGTACTCGCAACCTGTTTCGTCGAACGGGACTGACACGCATCCCTCCCCGGTTGACGAAAGATGGACGCGAAGGAAGAGCCTAGGCAGGCTCCGGCAGGATTTCGTAAACCCTTCCGCCCGGGACGAGGGAATCTGGTCGCGTGGTTAGCGCGCGGTTTCCAAAGCTGGTGAAGAAAGCGTGAACGGGCGCGCGGGAAGCGGTCTAATGCACCAGCGGACGCACGGTGCGCACGATCGAGGGCAGCATGGGGCGCACCACGTCGGGCCGCATCCCCGGCTTGATGCGCGAATCATACAGCATGTTCAGCAGCATCCGGTCGAAGGACGTGAAGCGGCTGTGCCGGGACTTGTCGTTGAAGACCGAGTGGGAGAGCGACGGGTCGTCGTTCATGGGGCCGAGCCCCTGGAGGATCTCCTCCACCATGCAGCGGCGGAACAGGAAATCGCCCTCGTCCGAGACGATCACCGCCGCCGACTGGGAAATGCCGGAGCTGTCCGACACCACGCGCACCATGCAGCGACCCGGCGCATCGGCGCGCGAGTCCTTGTAGATCGAGCGCCGGACGACATCCGTGTACTGGTCCCGGTCGACCACATAGACGTGGAAGTTCGCCTCCGCCGGGTTGGCGACGATCGCCGTCGAGAGACCGCGCACGCTGCTGCCCAGTGTCTCGATGAAGCGATAGACCATGGGCTTGCGGTTCTTGCGGGCGAGGTTGTGCACGTGGAAACGCACCGGGCCGACGTATTTCTTCACCAGATAGGGCTGCCAGCTCCACGAACGGTATTCGAGCCCGAACACGGTCTTCATGAAGCCGTCGATCAGCTCCTCGGTGGAGAAGGTGTAGGACGCGGCCCGCGTCTCGCGCGCGAGCGGGAACGACAGCGCGACGGCGACAAGGAAAACGAACAGGAGGGGGAGAACTCGGCGCACTTTTGTTCGACGTCCTGGCACTTCTTCAACCCAGCGGCCCCGCCTCATCGAGCCGGAACCCCCTGATTTCCCTGCCGGAGCGGCCCGGCATCCCGGCCCTGAACGCGTATGTTCCAGGCCGGGCAAGCATATAGAACCGGACTGCCGGGAGGAACGACAAAATCATCTGCGCGACAGGTCCGCAACAGGAACAATTCCTTAAATCTCGCAAGCTATAGATTGTCGCGACCAAACGAGAACCTCCAGGCCAGCCACCGGGGAGACGGACACGATCATGACGGCAACTAAACGAGCTTTCCGAGCCGAGAGCCTTTTGCAGAAGGCTCAGGTTGCCGGCGCGCCCGAGGGAGCCGCCTCTAGGGCGCAGCATCAGGAGCTGATGGCCGAGATCGCCTCCATCAAGGACCTGATCCGTCCGGTCGAGGACATCAGCGACCAGATGCTGTCCAAGTTCCGCAAGGAGCTGGGCGAGGCCGCGAAGCTGAAGTCCGAGCTGGATTCGATCTACGAGGCGATCGCCAAGACCAAGCACGAGATCGCCACGCTGCACAGCACCACCAGTGCCGACAGCCGCGACATGAGCCGCGTCACCAACGAGCTCGACGCCGTCGTTCACGGCACCGAGGGCGCGACGGAGACGATTCTCTCCTCGGCCGAGTACATCGACGAGACCGCCAACACCCTGAGCGCGCGCCTTGCCGGTCAGGACGCCGAACTGGCCAACGACATCCAGGAAAAGGTCCTGCACATCTTCGAGGCGTGCAACTTCCAGGACCTTACCGGCCAGCGCATCACCAAGGTCATCAACACGCTGCGGTTCATCGAGGACCGCATCATCAAGATGATGGACATCTGGGGCGGCATCGAGAGTTTCCAGACCATCGAGCCGGACACCATGCCCACGCGCGAAGGCGACGCGAGCCTGCTCAACGGCCCCTCGCTCGAGACGGACGAGGGCGTGGCGAGCCAGGACGACATCGACGCGCTGTTCGCCTGAGGCCCGTCCCCGGAACACGCCAACCGCAGCTTTTGCCGATTCCGCCTTCCCGCCACGCGTGAGGCGCACACGAGAACGTGCTGATGCGCGCGTGCGCGCCCGGTGATACATTCATCGCAAAGAATGTGACCGGGAGGGATCCATGCTGAACCGCAGACAATTCGCCACCGCCTCGCTGGCGGCGGGGGCCGCCACCGCCCTTGGCATGGCGCCGGGGCGCGCGGCGACGCTCGGCGACGACGGGCTCTACAAGCAGGACTGGTTTCTCGACAGCTTCCTCGACATGGGCGACGACCTCGCCGAGGCCCATGCGGCCGGGAAGCATTTCGTGGTGATGTTCGAGCAGGCCGGCTGTCCCTTCTGCCGCCAGACGCACGAGGTGAACCTCACGCGCGAGGACTATGTGCCCTGGCTGAAGGAGAACTTCACCTTCGTTCAGCTCGACCTGTTCGGCGCCCGCGAAACGACCGATTTCGACGGCGAGGCGCTGGAGGAGCGCGCGCTGGGGCGCAAGTGGCTGGTCAACTTCACGCCGACCATCGTGTTCTTCCCCGCAGATCCGGCCGCCGTCGCGGGCAAGGACGGACACAGCGCCGAGATCGCCCGCATCCAGGGCTATCTCCCGCCCTTCTATTTCTACCATTTCTTCGAATGGGTGCGCTCCGGTGCCCATGCCGAGGAAGGGTTCCAGCGGTATTCCAACGCGAAGCTGGAGGAGATGCGGGCGAAGGGCCAGACGCGCGAGACCTGGCGGCGGGGCTGAACGGCAGGAGACGCCGGAATGACCTTGCAGAACCGGGTCTCCCCCGATGGCGAGATCCACGCGGATCCCATGCGCGGCATGTTCATGGGCAACCGTGGCGGACGTTTCCACGACCCGCACACCCGCGAACTCGCTCGTGCGCGCTGGCGTTCGCGTGCCTGGATCTGCTGCCGGACCGCCTTTCGCGACAGCCACCGGCAGGTGATGGGCCAGGGCTACACGGAACTCTTCTTCCTGGACGAGGTGAGCGCCCTTGCCGCCGGTCACAGGCCCTGCTTCGAATGCAGGCGGACCGAGGCGCGCGCCTTCCAGGCGGCCTGGGCGAGGGCCGGGCTTTCCCCCGACATGCCCCGCGCCGGCGGGATGGATGCGGTTCTCGACGCCGAGCGGCGGTGCGGGCGTGCCAAGCGCGTTCACCCCATGGCGTTCGAAGCGCTCCCCGACGGCGCGATGTTTCGATCGGGCGAAGACGTGCTGGTGAAGAACGCCGGGCGCTTGCTCCGCTGGGGTTTTGCGGGATACCGCGAGGTTCGCGAACTCAGCCTTTCGGGAAGCGTCGACGTGCTGACCCCGCCAGCCGTCGTGCGTGTGCTTGGCGCCGGGTACCGCCCCGTCTGGCATGAAAGCGCGCACACCTGACGGGTGACCGATCAGCGCCGCGCACCGGGACCCATCAAAAATCGGAACTGGTCGCCTGAAACGGCATCGGCTATGCCGTTCGCGGCCCGCAGGCCTTTCGACCGTGGAACCCGCCATTTCCCGGCCTTTCGCATCAGGATCGTGACATGACTTCCCTCGGCGACACCGCTCCCCTTCGCGACGAGGCCGGCCTCGACGCGGGCGACCTGGGGCTCTACGGCCTGACCGTGCTTGCCTGGGGGTTCTCCTGGTACGCGATCAAGCTCCAGGTCGGCAGCGTCCCGCCGGAGGTCTCGGTGTTCTGGCGTTTCGTGCTAGCGGCCGCCGTCACCATGGGCTGGGCCATGCTGCGCGGGGCACGGCTGCGGTTCGCGCCGAAGACCCACCTGCGCTTCGCCGCTCTCGGCGCACTGATCTTCTCCACCAACTTCACCCTGTTCTACTACGGCGGGGCAACGGTTCCCTCGGGGCTTTTGTCGGTGGTGTTCTCTCTCACCGCCGTCTTCAACATCCTGCTGGCCTTCCTGATCTTCGGGCAGAGAATCAGCCGCCGGGTAATGGGTGGCGCGGCCCTCGGCTTCATCGGCGTGGCGCTGCTGTTTCGCCCGCAGATCATGGGCACCGGCGCGGCCTTTGACGCCCAGGCCTTCATCGGCCTCGGCTTCTGCATCGCGGGCACGCTGTCCTTCTGCTTCGGCAGCATGGTTTCCGCCTCCAACCAGAGGATCGGCATCCCGGTCCTGTCCGCCAGCGCCTGGGGCATGACCTATGGCGCGCTGCTGCTGGGCGCCTTCTCGCTCGCGCGCGGTCACTCCTTCGCCGTGCCGATGACGCTGCCCTATCTGGGCGGGCTGGCCTATCTGGCCATCGTCGCCTCGGTGATCGCCTTCGCCTGCTACCTCACGCTGATCGGGCGGATCGGTTCCGCGCGGGCGGGCTATTCCACGGTCATGTTCCCGGTCGTGGCGCTGCTCGTCTCGACGGTGATGGAAGGCTTCGAATGGGGACCGGGGGCGCTCGCCGGGCTTGGCTGCGTGCTCGCGGGCAACCTGCTGGTGCTGCGCCGGACCCGCAGCCGACCGGCACCCGAGACGGGCTAAAGGTCACGCCTCACCGTCTCCCGAGCGACCGGACGGCGGATCACTCCGCCGCCATGAGCTCCGTGCTCACATTGCCGATCGCGGCGCGAATATGCGCGCAAAGCGCGTCATGCACCGGGTCCGTGGCACTCGCGGCGCGCAGGAGCGTGATGTCGCAGGGCGGCAACGCGGGAAAGCCGTCGCTCTCGCCCAGAATCCGCATTCCGGAGCGGATCGCACTTTCGGGCAGCACGGCAACCGCCAGCCCGGCCTGGACCGCGCCGATGAGGGCTGCCGCACTGGATGATGTATAGGAGATACAATAGGGGCGGTTGATGCGGTCAAGCAGCGTCGTGGCATCGCGCCGCCACGAACAGGTGGTCGGCCCGAGCGCCAGGCGCACGGTCTCCTCGCAATGGATGCACAGATTGGCCGGCGCCACCCAGTGCAGCGGCTCGCGCCGGATCACCTCGCCGGGCAATCGCACGCAATCGCCCGAGGTCACGATGGCGATGTCGAGATCGCCGCGTTCCACCATCTGGCCGGTGAAGATCGAGCCCTGGCACTGCACCGAGGTTTCTATGGCCGGGTTGAGGCGGGCGAAGGCCGCGAGAACCTGGGGCAGCAACCGCTCCGCATAATCGTCGGGAAGCCCCAGGCGCACACGCCCGACAATGCTGGCCTCGCTGAAGGCGCTCATGGTCTCGTCGTTCAGCCGGATCATCCGCTGGGCGTATTCGACGAGCCGGTGGCCGTCTTCCGAAAGCCGCGACTGACGTCCGTCCTTGACGAAGATCGGGCGTTCGATGCGCTCCTCGAGCCGTTTCATCTGCATGGAGACGGCGGACTGGGTCTTGTTCACCGCATCCGCTGCCTTGGTGAAGCTGCCGAGCTCCGCAATGGCGAGAAAGGTTCTCAACTGGTCGATGTCCAGGGCATGGGCCATGCCGGCCTCCTGCTTCCTTCAGGGCCTGCGCGCCACCGGAGACCGGCAAGCGCCTCACGTCACCCCGCGATGGCGCGGTTTTCGGCGACTTTCGACCAATACATCACAATACCGTATGGGTTTCCATAAAAAACATTCGTTTGTTAAATGCGTACCTGATCGATAGATATCATCATACGAAAGACGTAGGGAGCAATACCGCCTTCCCTGCCCAACCAAAAGGTCCAGTGGGACCGGAAAGGAGAGTGCCGCCATGACCCAGGTCGTCACACCCGCGAGTGCAAGATCCAACCGCGCCGTCGCCGCGTCGCTCTTCGCCGGCCTGTCGGGTCTTGCGAGCCTCCTCGTCGAGGCCTTCGAACGCCGTCGCAAGCGTCGCGAGATCGCCGAACTGCTGACCTACGACGACTTCATGCTCGCGGACATGGGAATCACCCGCGACGACGTCGCCTCATCCCTGATGTCGGGCGATTTCTCTGATCCCAGCTCCCGGCTCTGCCACCTGCGCAACGAGCGCTCCGGCACCACACTCGCCCAGCGTCGCCGGCGCCGCGCCTGAGCCATCCCATTCGCGCCGGGTGGAGACCTGCCCGGCGCACCAGAGGCCCTGTCGGCCCCTCGCCGACACACCTGGCCCGCCTCTTCGGAGGCGGGCTTTTTTTATTCGGGGTTTGGTTTCAGAAGGAAACGCGCCCGGATCAGGTCTTGCGGGTGCCGCGATCAGCCCGGTCGAACAGGGTCTCGAAGTGGCGCACCTGACTTTCCTGGATGTTGCGGCCAAGCTCGAGCCACCCTTCCACGAGACCGGCGCCCGCCCGTTCCTCGCCATCGCCCGGGGACGTCTCGGCGGATGCCTGTTCGCTCGCCTGGCCGGCCTCTTCCGGCTCCGTAGCCTCGTCCTGAGAGGCGGGCGGCTGGAACAGCCCCATGTAGCCGTCCCAGAACGAACGCACGGCGTCCGTGTAGGGAGCCATCATGCGCATGGGATTGGGCACGGGCTTCGGACGGCCACGGGCATAGCCGGCCAGGAAGGCGTCGAGAAGATCGCGCGCCGGCCCGAACGTGAACTGGCGCGCGACCTGCCCCAGTGCCAGCGTCGCGGCGACGGGCATCATGGTCTCGACGCCGGGAAGCTCCAGCCCGGTCTGCTCGGCCACATGACGGGCAATCCTGCGGCGGACGTCCTCGGGACCGAAGACGAAGGCAAGCGGCTCGCCGACGAAGTTTTGCGGCGGCGCAGAGGCAGCGCGTCCGGGGCCCGGCATCAGTGCCATGAGCGCCTCGAAGCCCGACGGAGTGGATCCGAAATGGCGAATTCCGGCGAGGGCCGCAGGCATCAGCGCCTCGGCCGCCTTGCGGATCTCCACCTCGCTCCAGCCGAACTGGCGCTGCATCGCCTCGCTGACCGAAGCGGGATCGAAGGCGGTGAAACGGGGAAATTCGTCCGACATCCCGGGCCCTTTTCTGCCTGCTGACGCCGTATCATCGACCTTCACGCAGGCCGGGTCAAACCCGCGCTTGCGCGCGGATGCCGGCAAGCAAGCGCGCGACGGCCCAAGGGGCCCGCCGCGCGCCGGACGCTCGTCCTCAGTAGGCGTAATCCTTGAAGACACGCGAAAGATCGCCGCCCCATGCACCCTCGTAGCGGGCGAGCATGACATCGGCCGGGCTCATGCCGCTGGCAAGCGTCTCCTCGACGGCCGCCAGATGCACGCGCTCGTCCTGACCGCCGTCGTTGAGGCGGGCGCGGCGCTTGAGGCCTTCGCGCGACAAGGCCACCATGTCCCTGGCAAGGTCGAGAACCGTGCGGTTGCGGAAGCGCGTGGCAAGCCCCTCGCGCGGGACATCGTTGCGCAGGCCATCACGCTCTTCCTGCGTCCAGTCGCGCACCATCTCCTCCGCCTGCTCAAGCATGCCCTGGTCGTAGAGCAGGCCGACCCAGAGCGCGGGCAGCGCGCAGATCCGCCGCCACGGACCGCCGTCCGCGCCACGCATCTCGAGGTACTTCTTGAGGCGCACGTCCGGGAACAGCGTCGACAGGTGGTTGTTCCAGTCGCCGATGGTGGGCAGGCCGTCGGGCACCGTGTCCTTCAAGGCGCCGTTCATGAAGGCGCGGAAGGTGGTGCCGGTGACATCGTAATAGGTCGAGCCGCGCTTGACGAAATACATCGGAACGTCGAGCGCCCACTCCACGTAGGCTTCGAAGCCGAAGCCCGGATCGAAGGCGATCGGCAGGTTGCCCGAGCGGTTGTTGTCCGTGTCCTTCCAGACTTCCGCGCGGAAGGACCGGAAGCCGTTCGGCTTGCCCTCCGTGAAGGGCGAGTTGGCGAAAATGGCGGTGGCGACCGGCTGGAGCGCCAGGCTCACCTGCATCTTGCGCCGCATGTCGGCCTCGCTCGAGAAATCCAGGTTCACCTGGATGGTCGAGGTGCGGAACATCATGTCCAGGCCCAGCGTGCCGACCTTGGGCATGTAGCGCGCCATGATCTGGTAGCGCGACTTGGGCATCACCGGAACCTCTTCCCGGCTCCAGTTCGGCGTCATGCCGAGGCCGAGGAAACCGATGCCCAGCGGCTCGGCCACCTCGCGCACCTGCGCGAGGTGGCAGTTGGTCTCGCGGCAGGTCTGGTGAAGGTTCTCCAGCGGCGCGCCGGAGAGCTCGAACTGTCCGCCGGGCTCGATGGAGATCGCTCCACCGCCGACGGGATCGGCCAGGCCGATGATGAGCCCGTTGTCCTCGATGCGCTCCCAGCCAAGGAGCTTCTCCATGCCGGTCAGGACGGCCTCGATGCCGCGCGGACCCTCATAGGGAATCGGGGAGTTGTCGGAGAGATTGAAGCCGAACTTCTCGTGCTCGGTGCCAATGCGGAAATCGCTCTCCGGCTTGCACCCCGCCTCGAGGGTCGCGGCAAGTTCAGACACCCCGGATACGGGGGTGGTATCGATGGTATCGCGGGCCATGAGAACAGGTTCCTTCGCGGTGTTGGCGCGCACCTTACTCAGGCGGTCCGGTCAAAACAAACGCGTTTTTTTGTGATGATAGATCAAGGTTTCGGGCTTGATCGCATGGCGAATCCCGCCAAGCGACCGTCGTTCTAGCGCCAGTCGCCAAGCACCGCCTGCACCACCGCGAGCGCGGCAACCGCCGCCGTGTCGGCGCGCAGAACGCGCGGACCCAGCGGCACCGGCGTGACAAAAGGAAGCGCCCTGAGGCGCGCGCGCTCCTCTTCCGAGAAGCCGCCCTCGGGCCCGATGAGAACCGCGAGCGGCCCGCGCTCCAGTGCCTGAAGCGGGTCCAGCGGGTTCTGGCCCGCCTCCCCCTCGTCGCAAAAGATCAGCCGGCGACCGGGCTCGTTCTCCTCCCAGCCGGCGAGCACGGCCTCGAGCGGCACCGGATCGCCGATCTCCGGCACGGAAAGAACGCCGCACTGCTCGCACGCCTCCACCGCGTTGGCGCGGGCGCGCTCCAGGTTCAGCCGGTTCGTCTGGGTGTGCTGCGTGAGGACGGGCGCCAGCCGCCCGGCGCCCATCTCCACCGCCTTCTGGATCATGTAGTCCAGCCGGGCATGCTTGAGCGGGGCGAAGAGATAGAGCAGGTCCGGCAGTGGCGCCTGCGCACGGGTCTCCCCGACCGGCACCAGGCTCGCCGCCTTGCGCCCCTCGACGGCGATGCGCGCGCGCCATTCACCGTCGCGGCCGTTGAAGACCAGAACCTCGTCGTCCGACTTGAGCCGCAGGACGTTCAGCAGGTAGTTGGCCTGGGCGCGATCGAGGGCGATCGGGGTGTCCCTGCTGATCGCCGCGTCGAGAAACAGGCGCTGCATTCGGAATTCGTAGCGGGGCATGGGGTCCTTTCCGCGCATGAGCGGGACGCACGCGCCACCGGGTAAACCAGCAGGCGGCTGTCGACAAGCCCGCAGCGGGCCTTGACGCGGCCGGCCGCGTGGGCTCCCCTTCCGCGACACGCCCCTGATCCCCTGCGCGAGGAAGCGAACGCCTTGAGCGAGACCAGCAACATCGCCGAATACTCGGTGTCGGAACTCTCCGGCGCGATCAAGCGCACGATGGAGGACACCTTCGGCTTCGTGCGCGTGCGCGGTGAACTGGGGCGCATCTCCCGGCCGGCGTCGGGACACATCTATCTCGACCTGAAGGACGCCCAGTCGGTGCTGGCGGGCGTCATCTGGCGCGGCAATGCCTCTCGGCTGAAAATCCAGCCCGAACAGGGTCTCGAGGTGATCGCCACCGGCAAGATCACTACCTTCCCGGGGCAGTCCAAGTACCAGATGGTGATCGACTCCATCGAGCCCGCCGGCGTCGGCGCGCTCATGGCTCTGCTGGAGGAACGGCGCAAGAAGCTAGCCGCCGAGGGACTCTTCGCCGAAAGCGCGAAGCGTCCGCTGCCCTATCTGCCGCGCGTCATCGGTGTCGTCACCTCTCCCACCGGCGCGGTGATCCGCGATATCCTCCACCGGATCTCGGACCGGTTTCCGCTGCATGTCCTCGTCTGGCCCGTTCGGGTGCAGGGCGAAACCTCCGCGCGCGAGGTGGCGAACGGCATCGCCGGGTTCAACCGGCTGGAGCCGGGCGGGGCGATCCCGCGCCCGGACCTGATCATCGTGGCGCGCGGCGGCGGCTCGCTTGAGGATCTTTGGGGGTTCAACGAGGAAGTTGTCGTCAGGGCCGCCGCGGCCTCCGGGATCCCGCTGGTCTCCGCCGTCGGCCACGAGACCGACTGGACCCTGATCGATCTTGCCGCCGACCTGCGCGCGCCGACCCCGACGGGCGCGGCGGAAATCGCCGTTCCCGTACGTGGTGAGCTTCTGGCCAGCGTCGACGATCTCAAGCGCCGCCAGATCGCCGGGCTGCTGCGCTATGTCAGCGCGCGACGAACGGAACTGCGCGCGGCCGCCGCCGCCCTGCCCTCTCCGCGCGACCTTCTCGCGCTGCCGCGCCAGCGCCTCGACACCTACGGCGAACGCCTTGCCCCGGCGCTGCGCTCCAGCCTGCGCGACCGGCGCTCGCGCCAGCAGGCCGCCGCCCAGCGCCTGTCGCCACACATGCTGGCCAGGAGCGTCTTGATCGCCCGCGAGCGCCTCGACGGGCTTTCGGCGCGAGCGACCCGCGCCCATGCCAACCGTCTGGCACGTGAACGCGCCCGGCTCGATTCGACGGCAAAGCTGCTCGACAGCCTGTCCTACAAGAACGTTCTGGCGCGCGGTTACGCACTGG